>ERZ1643251.4835-NODE-4835-length-11421-cov-4.186609_pt1 | contig 11421 bp, 9 predicted proteins | sample MGYA00579261_ERZ1643251 | MGnify/ENA primary metagenome ERZ1643251 (study PRJEB29033, sample SAMEA4952267) | chicken gut metagenome | biome: Broiler Chicken; feature: Gastrointestinal Tract; material: Caecum | place: Ireland | collected 2018 | study: Broiler... | reverse complement strand
CGCCCGTAGCAACTATTGCGTCGATAACTTTTTTAAGACATTCGTCCACGGCTTTGACTGCCTTGACCGCAGCGTCGAATACTCCTGTGTGACCCACCATATCGCAGTTAGCGAAATTAAGTATCATAACGTCGTAAACGCCTTTCTTAATCTCTTCGACGGCTCTGTCCGCCACTTCGTAAGCGCTCATTTCGGGTTTTAAGTCGTATGTTGCCACCTTCGGGGAAGGAATAAGCACTCTCGTTTCGTTTTCGTTGGGTTTTTCCACCCCTCCGTTAAAGAAGAAAGTGACGTGCGCATACTTCTCCGTCTCCGCTATACGTAACTGACTTAATCCGCATTTGGCAAGATATTCGCCCAACGTATTGGTCAAAGTCTGAGGTTTGAAAGCGGTGTCGAGGTGTCCGGCGAAGGACGCGTCGTACTGGGTCATACCTACATAAACCGGAGATAAAAATCCCGCTTTTCTGGGGAAAGCGTCGAAGTCCTCCATTATGAACGCACGGGAAATTTCTCTCGCTCTGTCGGGACGGAAATTAAAGAAAATTATGCTGTCGCCTTTTTCTATCAAAGCAACGGGACTATCGTCTTTTACCACAACTTTGGGTACGACGAATTCGTCGGTAACGCCCTCATCGTAACTTTTTCTGACGGCTTCTTCGGCGTCGGTAACGATTTCGCCCTCTCCCATAGTGAGAGCATTATAGGCTTTTTCCACCCTTTCCCAACGATTATCCCTGTCCATTGCGTAAAATCTGCCCGATACCGAAGCAATCTTTCCGAATTGCTCCTTGTCCATAAATTCCTGCAGGGTATGGATAAAATCCGCTCCGCTCTTGGGCGGCACGTCTCTTCCGTCCAGGAAACAATGTACGTATATATCGTCCAGACCTTCTTTCTTCGCCATTTTGATTATGGCAAAAAGATGTTCGAGATGGGAATGTACCCCTCCGTCACTCAAAAGTCCGTAAGTATGGAGTTTTTTACCGTTTTTCAAAGCGCTATGCATTGCGTTGAGCAAAACTTCGTTGGTAAAGAAATCTCCGTCTTTAATGGATTTGGTAATTCTGGTAAGCTCCTGATAAACCACGCGACCCGCTCCCATATTGAGATGTCCGACTTCGCTGTTTCCCATCTGTCCGTCGGGAAGACCGACGTCCATACCCGAAGCGCCCAGCTGGGTGTGCGGATATTTTTTGATAAGGGCGTTGAAATTCTCTACGCCTGCCGCTTCTATTGCGTTACCGTAAGAGGAATGATTGATACCGAATCCGTCCAGTATAATTAAACCGTATGTCTTTTTCATATAATCTCTCCATTTCGAATAACGCAAATTCCCGTCCTGGCGGAAATTTGCGTTACCGTAAATTTTTATTCCGATATTTCAGTCAATTTTCTTAATAATTGACAACTTTTGCGAAATCTTCGGCTTTAAGGCTGGCTCCGCCGATAAGTCCGCCGTCGATCTGAGGCATAGCCATAAGTTCGGAAGCGTTCTTCGGATTCATGCTGCCGCCGTACTGAATACGAATGGAGGAAGCGCTCGCTCTTCCGTAAAGTTTACGGATAACTTTACGAATGATTTTAATGGTATCGTTGGCGTCCTGAGCGGTAGCGGTCGTGCCGGTTCCGATAGCCCATACAGGTTCGTAAGCGATAACGATTCTTTTGAGTTCCTGTTTGGAAATATCCTGTAAAGCTCCGATGGTCTGTCTGGTTACGACTTCGGCAGTTTTGCCGGCTTCCCTTTCGCTCAGCAATTCTCCTACGCAGACGATAACTTTCAATCCTGCGTTAAGAGCGGCTTTGGTTCTCTTATTGACGGTTTCGTCGGTTTCTCCGAAATACTGACGTCTTTCGCTGTGTCCGGTGATAACGTAGGAAACTTTCAATTCCTTGAGCATTTCCGCGCTGATTTCTCCGGTGAAAGCTCCTTTTTCCGCCCAGTGTACGTTCTGAGCTCCGATTTTAATATTGCTTCCGCGGGCGGCTTTGCGAGCGGTTACTATATCGGTAAAAGGTACGCAACAAACAACTTCGCACTTAGCGTCTTTAACCAACGGAATAAGTTCTTTGATGAGTTCTTTGGTTTCGGCATTGGTTTTGTTCATTTTCCAATTTCCCGCAATAATAGGTTTTTTCATTACAGTATTCTCCTTATATTGTGTTTTCTATATTATTTTTTTAAAATAATTATTTATTATCCAAACAAGCTACGCCGGGCAGTTCGATGCCTTCCAAAAATTCCAGGCTTGCTCCGCCGCCGGTGGATATATGGGTCATTTTATCGGCAAAACCAAGCTTCTTGACGGCTGCGGCGCTGTCTCCTCCGCCGATAATGGTGGTGGCTCCTTCGGTTTCGCTCAACGCTTTGGCTACCGCTACGGTACCTTCGCAGAGAACGGGGTTTTCGAACACGCCCATAGGTCCGTTCCAGATAACGGTCTTGGCTGTCTTAACCGTTTCGGCGTAAAGTTTCTGAGTTTCGGGTCCGATGTCGAGTCCCATCATATCGTCGGGAATGGCGTTGCTCGCAACCACGCTTACTTCGATAGGTGCGTCAATGGGATCGGGGAAAGCCGCCGCTACCTTGGTATCTACGGGAAGCAAAAGCTTAACTTTTTTATCTTCGGCTTTTTTCAGTAATTCTTTAGCGAGGTCCACTTTGTCGAGTTCGCAAAGGCTGGTGCCTACTCCGTATCCTTTAGCTTTGAAGAAAGTATAAGCCATGGCTCCGCCTATTACAAGCGTATCGACTTTTTCCAAAAGGTTGTTGATAACGCCTATCTTGTCGCTGACTTTCGCTCCTCCGAGAATAGCCACGAAAGGACGAACGGGATTTTCCAAAGCGCCGCCCATAACGTCGAGTTCTTTGCCGATAAGGAATCCGGCAACTGCGGCTTCGCAAAGTCCGTACTGAGCTATTCCTGCGGTGGAAGCGTGAGCCCTGTGCGCCGTTCCGAAAGCGTCGTTTACGTATATGTCGCAGAATTCAGCCAACGCTTTGCAGAAATTTTCGTCGTTTTTGGTTTCTTCGGAGTGGAAACGGAGATTTTCCAGCAAAACCACTTCTCCGTCCTTGCAAGCGGCAACTTTGGCTTTCGCGTCTTCTCCGATAACGTCGGTAGCAAAAGTTACCTTTCCGCCGAGAATTTCGTTCAGACGGTCTGCTACGGGTTTAAGAGAACATTTTTTCACGGTGAGAGCGGTCAGTTCTTCACGGCTCTTTCCTTCGTCTTCGGGTTTGATCTTCTTTATTTCTTTGCTGAAAATCGAGTAAGGTCTGCCGAGGTGTGAACAAAGTATAACTTTGGCTCCGTGCTCCATAAGATACTTAATGGTCGGCAAAGCCCCGTTAATACGGTTTTCGTCGGTGATTTTTCCGTCTTTCATGGGAACGTTAAAATCAACTCTTACAAGACATTTTTTACCTTTAACGTCAACGTCGCAAATTGTTTTCTTATTCATAAAAAACTCCTTTATTAAGGTTATTGTTTTATTTTTTATTTATTATACCACCATTTTACCTTTAGGGCAATAATTTTTATCAATTTTATTTGAAAAGACGAAAAATATGGTATTTTTAATCAAAAAAGAAGCCCTGAGGCTTCCTTTACATATTCAAAACTCCTGCGAAATTTTCAGAAAACTTTTTAACGGACCGATCTCCCCGACGACAATTTCCGCTTCCCCGTCTGCAGGTAGAATTCTGAGTCGCTTGTCCGCCTCGACGACGCAATCGCCGAACAGTCCCACGTACTTGCCTTTAGAAAGTCGCATATGACTTTTATATGAGGCGAAATAGCTTTTATCGAAGCGGGAAAGCGTATTGTGAAAAACAGCTCCGCAACCTGCGTAAAAAAAGTTGTCCGTACCCGATTCGAAAACGTCGCAATCCACCGCTAAGCCAATTTTCTTACCGCAAAGTTCGTACATTCTCAACGCGTTCCCTGCGGTAAAGCCTTCGTTCGTTATACAGTCTCCCACCCCTATGATTTCACCTTTTTTCATAACCATAGTGGACAGAAAAGCGTCTCCCTCTATATCCAGTCTCCCGTGAAGCAATACCGGACTCCTTGTATAAAGAGAAACTTCCCTCGCTGCCCTGACTGCAGACGGTATCCCGGAAATAAGATTAAAACATAGCGTTTTATGATAGTTTATTACAAAAATATCTGAACTTTCCCGCCGTAAAGCGAGGATATCGGAAGCGTTGTCCGTATTGCGAAAAAATGCTTTCATACGGAAACAGAATATGTCCGGAAAAAATAAAATGTGCTTTCGCCGGTTAAATCTTTCTGCGACGGCGACGATAGACCACAACGATAACCACCGCTATTATTATTGCCCCTGCAAAACTGCAGGAAATAATCAACGCGAGAAGCTGATTGTAACTGAGTCCCGTGGTTACGTTGTCTTTTAATACAAAATAATAATTTCCGTCATATTCGGTCATATAAAACTCACCGTAATCTATTCCGTCGTCGATAATTCGGAGCTGCTCTCCGTCGAAAAGATAACCCGCAGGTTCGGTATTTATGTTATGAGTATAATAAAACGGTATTTTATCTCCCATTTTCGTGGATGAGGCTTTTGCAATAATTACGTCATAAACGTCGTTTTTTATGGATTTAAATATCGCGCCCGACGGCATATAACCGGTACAGACCGTGTACCTGACCTGTTGCCACTCCACGTCTCCCACAAAAAACGGTTCGCCTATAACTTCTACTTCCGCATTATGCGGAACTGAAATGAGCGTTTCCGAAGAAAAATCAGTATTCTCATACAAAGGCGTGTCGGGCAAGACCGTCTTGTAAACATACTCGTCTAAAGGAGAAGAAGCGCCCAGCAAAACACTTGCCAGCACAATTGCTACAAGTAAGATAAACGCCGTTTTCTTCATTTTCTCCTCCGTTGACTTACAGTCTTTTCCCGTGCTAATATAATTAGCGAAACTACGTTATTATTATAAAAAAGCTTTCGGAAATTATTATACTATGAAAATACGTAAATATCAAGCCGACGACAAGGATAGCTGTCAAAGAATTTGTCTGGAAACCTTTCGAGGAAAACGTTCTCCGAAAACCGACAAAATTTTGCTTTTGTTATATAACGACTATTATCTCGAAAAAGAACCGCTTAACGCCTTCGTCCTTACCGACGACGAAACGGTTTGCGGATATATACTTACTTCGGAATCTTTCCCCAAATACCGTGAAATTTTTATTAACGAATACCTTTCTTCGCTGAAAAAACTTTCCCTCAGACAATACCTTTTGAAAAAAATTTCTCTTTTTATCGAAGGAAAAATCGCTAAACGCTTCCCTTCTCACCTGCATATAGATATTCTTTCTCCATACACGGGAAAAGGCAGCGGTTCGGAAATGCTCGGATTATCGCTTAATGCTTTACGGGAAAAAGGCGTTAAAGGGATTTTTCTCGGAGTGGGAAGCAACAACCGTAAAGCCGTCAAATTCTATCTTAAACAAGGATTTCGCAAAAAATTGCGACTACCGTCCGTAATTTATATGGTAAAAGAATTATAACTGTTTTTATCAAAAAAACCGCCCTCAATCGGGCGGTTGTTCAGATTTATATCGGATACTATTTAGTAAAATCGACCACTTCGCATTCTTTCGGGTCATAACTGAAAACTTCGTATTTTTTGTTGAGAGCCGTTCCCGACAATTTGGAAATAAGTATATCGTAAACAAGAGTCCATTCCTGCACGGTGTCCCAGGTAATCATATATCCGTTGGAATAAAGAGTCATCTCTATGCTCATCTGACTGTATGTTAAGGATTTCATATTTTCGCCGAGAACGTCGCCTATCGCTTTTGCTTCGTAATAAGTTGCGCTCCCTTCGTCGTTATTCGAACAGTCGAGAGACATTTTGACGGTATAAAGATACATTCCGTATTGTTCGTCGAATACTCTTTCCACCGACACGCTGTCTTCCAGTATGGTTTCGGGAGTAATGACGAAATTACATTTTTCCTTGAACTCCCCGTCGTTATAAGTTCTCGCGGCAGTAGGTTCCTCGGGTGCGTATTCCGTCGCCCATTCGATAACTTCCCCTTCCTCCGTCATAGCACTCAGTTTCCCTTTTTGCTTGTAACTGTTTACTCCGTCGGAATATCCTCTGTCGGCAAACTGTATCATTCCTTTAAGAACCGAAGCAAGAAAATCGTCGTTGGCGTCGGTAACGTAAATGGTGTTGGTATAAGAAGAATAAACTTTCTGATTTGCGTTATACTCCGGTACCCCGGCAACGAGATACTGCTCGGTACGGTTGCTTGCAACGGAAATGGTGATATTCGCCGCACGTACGTCTATGGTGGACGTAGCTCTTACGCCGTAGGCTTTGGTAAGCATCAGTTTTTCGCAGGCGCGTTTATAAATGGCGTAAACCGTAGCGAATTCTCCGACTTCGTCCATTTTATCGTAAATCAAATCTATATCGTTACTGTCGCCGTCTTCCAGCCATAACGGATTTTTACCGTAATTGTTTTGCTGTAAAACAAATTTATTGTCTATATTTTTATTAAAAATAGCGATACCCGTATAAACCGATTCGAATATCAGAAACAATACTATCGACAATTTGAAAAAGTTTATCGTAAATCTTATAAAACCGTTTTTACTCATCTTATGTCGTGCGTCCGTTAATTATTTTTTCTTTTTGTTTTCAGTGGGGCAAAGTACTGGAACCAGCCTTACGTCTTCGAGAATAAAAGCCCTGTCAAGAGAAGATTTTACCTTTCGGATCACGTCATTCATTTCGCAATGAAGCACATAATCCTCCGTCTTATCAAACCCCGCTTTTTCGGCATTTTCTTTTAACTTCTTTAATCTTTCGGACATTATACTCCCTCTTTATTATCTTTATATTTTAACATATTTCTTTTTTGCCTGTCAATAATCCCCCTCTTCTAACCTATTTCCCCAAAAGAAAACGGCGGAACCGAAGCTCCGCCGTTTTGATTACGATTTTATTAAAATTACTGCTTAAGCAACTCGTTTATTCTTTCCGAACTGCTAAGAAGATCAGCCACCGACTTATTCTGATTGCAATAAGCGATGATGTAGGAAACATATTTGGATAAATCGGCTTCGATGAACCATTCCGTGGCCTGGACTTCGGGATTTACGTAAGTTAAATTGGTGCTGAGTACCGCCGTGAAAAGTCCTTCTTCGTAAGCCGTTTGGAATTTTTCCTTTCCCTCTGTAAATAAAGCGAAAGTAGCGTTCAGGAATATGTTTTTGGCTCCGTCGCTCTTCAGATGACGACAAAGTCTGAGCATAGAGTCTCCCGTAGCGATAATATCGTCTGCCACGAAAACGTTCTTTCCTTTCACGCTGGAACCGATATACTCGTGATTGACTATGGGGTTACGTCCGTTGATAATGGTGGTATAATCACGGCGTTTATAGAACATACCGAGGTCAACGCCGAGTACCGACGCATAATAGATGTTACGGTTCATTGCCCCTTCGTCGGGCGATACGATCATAAAGGAATCTTTATCGAGTTTCAGATCGGGAAATCTATGTCTTAAAGCTTTAAGTATTTGATATGTGGCAAAGAAATTATCGAAGCCCATCAACGGTACGGCGTTTTGCACTCTCGGGTCGTGAGCGTCGAAAGTTATGACTTCCTTAACGCCCATATCGTAGAGTTCCTGTAGAATCTGTGCGCAGTCCAACGACTCGCGGGAATTTCTCCTGTGCTGTCTGCCGCCGTAAAGCATCGGCATAACCACGGTTATTCTTTCGGCTTTACCTCCGCAGGCGGAAATAAGACGCTTGAGGTCTGCATAATGGTCGTCGGGCGACATACAGTTCATATTGCCGAACATATTGTATTTGCAACTGTAGTTTCCTACGTCGGTAATTATGTAAAGATCTCTTCCTCTGACGCTGTCGTTAATCATACCTTTGCCGTCGCCGGTGGTAAATCTCGGACAATGCGAATCGAGAATAAAGGTGTCTTTCTTCACGAAATTACGGTTGTGCTTGGATAAATCCCTGTTGTACCAGTTTACGAGAAAATTGTCAACCTTTTTTCCGAGCTCTCTGGCTCCTTCCATAACGATAAGTCCTAAAGGCGCGACAGGAGTCGGTTCGTCGAATACTTCGGTAAAAAACGTGGGCATATTGTTCTTTCCTCACAATAAATTGATGCTTAAATTATATCACAATAAAACGCTTCAGGCAAACGAATACGGAGCCTTTTTCGACATTTTACGGTAGGAAAAATGAGGAAAATAAGAACTTAAAAAAAGGGACCGATACTTGCATATATCGGTCCCCATAGTGATATTCAAGCAAAAAATCAGGTCTGAATAAATCCGTCACCGGCTCCTTCTTCCTCGGGTTCTCCGTCCATTCTGCCCTGGAACTGGGACTGATAAAGATTGGCATAGAACCCGCCTTTTGCCATAAGTGTTTCGTGATTGCCCTGCTCTACGACGTCGCCGTGGTTCATTACGAGAATTACGGCTGCGGATTTTATGGTGGAAAGTCTGTGCGCGATAACGAAACTGGTCTTTCCTTCCATCATTGCGAGCATTGCGCTCTGTACATATTGTTCGGTCCTGGTATCCACCGAACTCGTCGCTTCGTCGAGAATGATTATCTTAGGATCTTTAAGTATGGCTCTCGCTATGGTCAGAAGCTGTTTCTGTCCTTGCGAAATGTTACTTGCGTCGTCGTTCAATACCGTATCGTAGCCGTTTTCCATACTCTCGATAAATTCGTGAGCGTGAGCTTTCTTCGCGGCGGCGATGACCTCTTCTCTGGTAGCGTTGGCGTTACCGTAAGCTATATTGTCGGCAACCGTTCCCTTAAAGAGCCAGGTGTCCTGCAGAACCATTCCGTACAAGCTTCTCAGATCGTCCCTGTGCATAGTCTGAATATCCACTCCGTCTATGGTTATCTGACCTTTGTTGAGTTCGTAGAAACGCATCAAAAGGTTAACGAGAGTAGTTTTACCTGCGCCTGTAGGTCCGACTATGGCTATGCTTTCGCCTGCGTTTACGTGGAGACTCAAGTCGGTTATGAGCGGCTTATCTTCGGAATAACTGAACGCAACGTGTTTGAAGTCCACTTCTCCGGTAAAGTTGCTCACGTCCATACGTTCGCCGTCGGGAGTCATTTCTTCCAAGTCCAGCATTTTGAACACACGCTCCGCACTGGCTATGGAAGACTGAATGGTACTTGCTATGTTACTGATGTTTTCGATAGGCTGAGCAAACTGCCTCGTATACTGAATACAAGCCTGAATATCGCCTATGCTTATAATACCGACACCTGCACGGAGTCCGCCGATAACGCAGATAGCCACGTAACAAACGTTGTTGATAAACTTAATGACCGGCAAAATTATACCTGCCAAAAATTGCGCTTTACGGGTGGCTTTCAGCAAAAGTTTATTGGTTTTTTCGAAGTCTTCTATACTTTCTTCGGCGTGATTGTAAAGAAGTATAACCCTGTGACCTGCGTACATTTCTTCGATATGTCCGTTCAGTACGCCGATGAGTTCCTGTTGATTGGCAAATTCTTTTTGGCTCTTTTTGATTATCAAAGAACTGGTTACCATCAGAATAGGCACGCTGCAAAGAGTAATTACGCTCAGAAGCCAGTCCAGACGGAACATCATAAACAAAACGCCGCATACGGTCATTACCACGATAATAATCTGGTTGACGGTATCCTGCAAAGTAACCGCTACGAGTTCGACGTCGTTAGTCAGACGGGAAAGAATTTCTCCCGTAGTGGTTCCGTCGTAATACTTGAGCGGCACTCTGTCCAGTTTGCATTTAAGGTCGAAACGCATACGCCTGACGACGGACTGCGCCATACTCGCCGCAATAAGTCCGCTGGCAAAAGTAAAGAATGCGTTAAGACAGTACAACGCTCCTGCGGTAAGACAGATTTCTCCGACGTAACCTAAATCCACGTCCTTGAAGTACTGTATGCTTTCCACGAGGTGGTTAGTGACTTTCTTCAGAATATCAGGCACCCACACCGCAAACCATGCGCCCACCGCCGCAATAAGTATCATTGCGATAAGAGCTATAAGCTCGGGTTTCATATATTTTATAAGGCGAATTACCGTCTTCCCGAAGTTTTCCGCACCTTCGACCTTTTCCACGTTAATGGAACTTGCTCCGAAAGCTCCGGACATATCCATTTTGCCTACGGAAGAAACTTGTTCTTTCTCAACCTTTACGATTTCTTCGTTGTTGTTCATAATCCGAGTTCCTCCTCGCTCATCTGGCTCAATGCGATATCGCGATAAAGCTGACAATTTCTGATAAGATCGGCGTGTTTGCCTTTACCTACCATTCTGCCGTCATCCATTACGATAATTTCGTCTGCGTCCATTATCGTACCTATTCTCTGCGCCACGATAATGACTATGCTTTCCTGCGTAACTTCGGCAAGCGCTTTTCTTAACCTCGAATCGGTCTTGAAGTCAAGCGCGCTGAAGCTGTCGTCGAATATGTAAATTTCGGGTTTTCTGATGACCGCCCTTGCGATACTCAGACGCTGTTTCTGTCCGCCGCTGAAGTTTTGTCCGCCTTGTTCGACGGTGTATTCCAAAGCGCCTTCCTTTTCCCTTACGAAAGTATCGCTCTGCGCAATTTTCAACGCTTCCCACATATCTTCTTCCGTTGCGTCTTCCTTACCGTAACGTAGGTTGTCGGCTATGGTTCCGCTGAACAAAATACTTCTCTGCGGCACAAACCCTATCTTCTTTCTGAGTTCGGCTTGCGGATAAGTGCTGACGTCTTGTCCGTCTACGATAACCTGTCCGCCCGTAACGTCGTAAAATCTCGGAATAAGATTGATAATAGTACTCTTTCCGCTGCCCGTTCCGCCGACTATTGCCGTAACCTTACCCTTCTCGCAACGGAAGGAAATGTTTTCGAGAATGTTCTTTTCGGCTTCGGGACTGTATTTGAAATTGACGTTACGGAATTCGATGGTTCCGGAATTGTCGCTGTGATCTTCCGCTCCATCTTTATCTACTACCGCAACTTCGGTATCCACTACCTGAATTATACGTTCTGCAGACGCGCTCGCTCTCGGGAAAATAACCACCGCACTGGCGACAAATACCATCGACATGGCTATCTGCGTTATGTACTGGCTGACTTCCAGCATACTTCCTACGTCGGAAATGGAATTGGTGGCGACCTGTTTTGCCGCACGCCAGAAAATACCGACCGAAGCGCAGTTAAGACATATATTGATGAGCGGTACCAGAACAGCACAGTATCTTTGCAGAACCACAGCCGTTCTGGAAGTACTGATATTAACTTTGTCGAAACGACTCTTTTCCTGTTGTTGTTTATTGAACGCTCTTACTACCCTTATACCGGTGATGCCTTCACGCATTATGAGGGTGAG
>ERZ1643251.4832-NODE-4832-length-11422-cov-5.908507_pt1 | contig 11422 bp, 10 predicted proteins | sample MGYA00579261_ERZ1643251 | MGnify/ENA primary metagenome ERZ1643251 (study PRJEB29033, sample SAMEA4952267) | chicken gut metagenome | biome: Broiler Chicken; feature: Gastrointestinal Tract; material: Caecum | place: Ireland | collected 2018 | study: Broiler... | reverse complement strand
CACTGTATCCTCTTTTAAAATGTACGGTGCATTTGGTTTTTGCAGTTGTCATATTTACTACTTTTATTGCCCATTCAATTGGATCAAATTCTACACTTGCACCATTAGTGCATGTTGTTTTTTCTGGATCAAATGAATAACCTTCACCCTTTTTTGGCATTGTTTTTGATACTTTTCCATCTATATAAAAAGCAAAATATAAATCACCTTGTTCTTGAACATTTCCATTTATAATATTAAATTCATCATTTGTTTGAAAAGAAGCAAATGAGGTATATAAAAATACTCCTGTTATTAATAAAATACATGTTATTGTAAATATTATTATTCCAGTTTTTTAGGATTTTTTGGCTTATATTTTTCTAATTTCATGATTTTCCTCTTTTCAAAAAAATTACCATAGCTTCGCTATAGTAATTTTATCATAAATGCTTTATTGTTAACAAGTGTATTTATTTATAAAATCTTCCCATAATTTATCTTTATCAAGTGACTTTTGGTTATTTTTTCTTTTAGTTACAAAATCATCAAATGTGCCAATTACTTTGGCTGGATTTCCTGCTACTACAGTGTTTGGTAAAACATCTTTTGTTACTACACTTCCGGCTGCAATAAGAGCATTGGGTCCGATTTTTATATTTCCTAAAATTGTTGAATTACAACCAATAAATACGTTGTCCATCACTTCTATACAATTTTGTTCATAACTAAATGTTCCTTGATTTAAATTATTTAGTCCAAGATGAAAGATGTCGTGAGTTACAAAGGTCACATTACTTGTAACAATGATGTTGTTGTGAAATTTTATTAATTTTGGATCTGATGGAATAAATCTTGGTTGAAAAAAGACATTATCTCCCATTTCTTTAAATATTTGATGCTTTTTTAAATACCTATTTCTTTTGTCACTATTCAGCATAAGTGCGATTCTTAGTCTTTTTAGTTGCTCTTTGGTCCATGGTTTCATCTTTTTCCCTACCTTCCTTTTCATCCTTTAATCCATATAGCAAAGCGACATAAGTTGATACCATTGGACTTATTAACACATGTCCGCTAAAAAGAGAAATGATTATTAATAGGATGAATAAAAATTTATAAAAACTGTTTAATTTTTTTTGACGTAATGCAAAAATCATATACCAAATATAAATAATTGAACCTATTATACCAATACTGTAGAAAATGTCAAAAATATCAATTTCAATATCTTTTATTTCTAATATTTTACTTCTTCCAAGTCCAAACATTTTTTGAGATAAAGGACTGATCATATATTCTTGATGAACGTTAGCTAAAAAATCTAAACGATTACTGTATAGAATATTATCAATGTTTTCAATAGATAGTAATTCCCTTATCGAATCAATTTCATAAAAATTTAAGGATGTCACAATATTTTGATAAAAAGATGTTTTTGGAAGTAGTAAAACTGCACTTATTCCTACTATCAATATACTTATGCTACATATAGCTACATGCTTTTTTATTATTGATAGAACTTTTTTTCGATAGAAATAAATGAAAAAAAAGAAAATTAAAAGAACACTTATGTACATTGCTTTGGTTCCAAGTAAAGCAATCATACATATCACTAAAATACTATAGCCTATTGTATACTTTTTAGATTTTTCTTGGAGTAAATAAAGCAAAGCAATAGGTATTAATAGAATAAAAATATTTGCTAATTCATTACCAATATAAAAATAGGAAAGATATAAATCTTTATTTGGATAGATTTCACTTATATTATGTCCTAAATCAAATGGATATGGAAGTAGATAAATCACTAAATATATTAAAGATATTTTTGTAATTAATTTGGGAGTTATATATGAATTTTTTATATTTGCAAAAAAAAGAATAAGTGTTGGTAAATAAAAAATTTTAATTAAGTTGGTTATTTCTTGGAAAATTGAGCCTGTATTTCTGTTTATAAGTAAAGTCAGTCCGCAAAAAACTCCAATGATTATAAAATACTTCCAACATTCTTTTTTCTTAACTCCTAAGTATATAATTGCATAAAGAAGTAAGAGTCCTTTAAATGCAAGTCCAATACTTGGCCAATTATTCCATGTTGCTAAAGAAGAAAATAAGTCTATAAATGGCATGATCAACAAAAAAATATATAGAATTTTTTCACTTTTGTTATTTTCTTGCATTCTTAACACCTCATGTTATTATCTTATCATTTTCATGAATAAAAAAAAAGGAAATCGTTACTTCCTTTTCTTCTTTTTCTTCTTATCATCACTTAATATGTCAAACATAGTTTCTTCTTTTACTTCTTCTTTAGGCTGTGCTTTAGCTTTTTCTTTTAATTCTTTTTTATCTAATACCACAGTTTTTTCATAATCTTCAATCATTTTTGTTACATCATCCATTTTTTTCATTGCTTCTTCATTTGTTAATTTTGTTGGGGATGGAACTTCTGTTTTTTTCTCTTCTATTTTACTATCTTCAGAAGAAATCTTTTCTTTCTTTTTATTTTTCTTAGATTTTTTTTCTTCAGGTGTAGAAATTTCTTCTGATACATTTTCTGCATTTTTCTTTACTTTCTTTTTCTTTGGGCCTTTAATTGCTTGGACTGTTATAATGATTAAACAGAAAATACATACTCCTCCAAAGCCTAAAATTCCTATTTTATATTTTTCTAGTTGGTCTTCATAATTGCTTATCCAGTTTTCATTATATAAAATATATGAATTATTTTTTTGATCATAAATATAATAATTTTTTTCACCTGTTACGATATCCATAGCATATAGTAAATAAACATCAGCATTTTCTGCTTTTAAAGCTTCATATGATTGTTTTAAAATGGTGAGTTTTGTCTTATAAAATCCTTTTTTTTCTTCTGCTATTGGTAAAATATATAATAAAAGTTGATCTGATTGATTTTCGTTGTAAAGTTCATATGTATTATTTTCTGCATCATAAATGGCAAAATATTGATCTCCTTTACTATCTTTGACACTAACTAAGGTGAATCCTGAAGTTGAACTATAAAATGCTGGAATATCAAAATCCTCAATTTTTACTGTTGTAGCTTCATAAGTTGAGGGTAATTCAATATTTTTAACATTTTTCATAACAGTGTAATCTGAATTATTTATTTTGATATTTATTGGATTTTCATCTTTAACATTGATGTTGATTTTATAAATTCGTTCTACGCCAGTTTCACTTGTTACTTTAATTTCAAATGTATTAGCGCCTTCGTTTACTTCGACTTCGCCTGTTCCAGTTACGGATGCATATACACTTGCTGCTTGTGCTTCTAATGTTACCTTATCTACTGTGTTTGAAACTTCTACTGAATATTCCATCGTATCTTGATTAAAGTCTGGTGTTAATGTATAACCTGTTACACCAATACTTTTTAAGTAGTTATTTGTATCTTTTTCACGTGGTTCAGTAACTACTACTATTTTTGATGTGTTGACATTCACTTTTTCAATATTTGTTCCGTTTGCAGAGCTTACATTTCCAGATACGTTAAAGCTTATTTGTCCAACAGAAGATGTTTTGCAAGTAACTGTTAATGTTTTGTTTACGTTTGCTCCTGTTCCTGAGTCTCCTACGCCTTGATCTCCTAAAGAACAACTTGATGTAGCTCCATATCCAGTACCTGTTAAATCCCATGCTGCAACATTTTTTAAATTAATATAAAAAGTTACTCTATTTCCTTCTTCAACGTAATTTGCTGATGCGGAGACTGAAACACTACCTGCAGCATTTACGGGTGCTAAATTTAAAGCTAAGCTTGTTATTATTATTGTTAATCCAATTTTTAAATACTTCATTTGTCCTCCTTTATGCTTGATTAATTGATGTTTTTCCTAATAAATGTTGTCTTAATCTTAATAAATCTGATGAATCTACGTCGCCACTTGTATTATAAACATGTGCTGCTTCTAAGTATGATCCGCTTAAAGTTACTTTTCCTAAAAGTTGTTGACGCATTCTAAGTAGGTCTGCAGAATCAATCTCTCCGTCACCAGTCAAATCGCCGTATATAACTATGGTATAAGTTTCTCCAGTACTGAATGTTATTGTTGATCCTGTTGTTACTTTTTCTGTGTCTCCTAATAAGCTTCCAGAAGCTTTTTTAAACGTTAATTCGTTTCCATTTGTTTTCTTTTTTAAAGCGCTTACTGTAGTATTTAAAGAAAGATTCGTAATATAATTTCCTTTACGATTTACTCCCATATTTGCTAGGTGAGTTGAGACTGGAGTAACATTTGATCCGCCATCATCAGGAGTTACGGGAGTTGAGCTACCTCCGCCTATATTTCCAACGTAAACTCCCTCACTATTTGCAACAGATCCTGCCGAAGCATAGACTAATCCCGCTTTAGCTGGGTTTTCCTCTGAGCTTTTTGCGCCAATGTTATAAAAGTTATAAAAACCAATGTATGTTATTCCTTTGTATTCAAACTGATTACCACTAGTTACAAGCCCTTGAGTAGTTCCAACCTCTTGACGCGATAAAGAGGCTAGATAAACTGGATTGACATTGTATGTTCTACCTGCTTCCATAAACATACTTGAATATGAAATATTATCAATGTGATCATTTCCGCTCATGAATGTTCCAGATAACACAGATTTAACTGTTTCTTCTTTATATATTTCATTAAAAGATAAATCTTCAAACATTAAAATTCGTTCGATTTCTAAAAAGTTTCTAGGGTCTAGAAAATAGGCCATTGTTTGATCATTGGCAATATACCAACCCGATTCGGTTTCTGTTTCTGGTTGTTCAATACATTCTGGACAATCCCATTTTTCAATTGAACCTATATTTTTTTGAATTAAAACCGTTGAGTTAAAATCCAAATTTGTATGTAATGCCTCAAAAGTCCAATTTGGATGTTCATTATGCAGTGCTCTTAACCACACCTTATATGTTTCGTCAAATCCTTGGGCATTTAGCTCATTTTCAAATTCTTGATCCGTAACCACACTTGTTGTCCCACCTGTTTTTTCTCCCCATCTAGGGTGTGAAGTTTTAGCTGGCATATTACTATATACAGGGATTGTAAAATGAAGTGGCAGATCTAATAATCCATTATCTCGATAACTTTTATAACTTGTATATGCTTCATTATAAGGGGCACGAATATTAGCCATATACTGGTGTGTATTTTGTCCCCAACTGGAATTTGGATTTACATTAAATTTTTTCAAATAACTTGTGTTCTGTCCTTCAGCGATATAGTCACTTGCGATAAAATTTGCTCCTCCCATTATCGCTTTTTTAGGGCTAGTCCATGGTCTTCCATAAGAAGCTTCATAACTTTCTCCTGCTAATGCTACATAACTTGAACATATATAACCACTTTTTCCGTCAAAATCAACACTATACCATCCCTCAGAACATCCATCTCCAGAAGTTTTGTTAGTATTAGTTACGCTTACAATATTTCCTTTATATAAATAATCATATATTTCACTATTTGTTGTTGGAGCTGATCTAAAACGTACTTCATTTCCAGTGATAGTCCCTTGAACAGCCGCTTTAGTTATTGGTATAAAAGATAAAATAGAAATAAAAAGAGTGCAAAGAGACATAGTTATAGAAATTAATTTTTTTAGAAAATTCATTAACCATCCTCCTTTTATTCGACAATATTATAACATATCTTCTTTTGTTTTTAAATTTTTTTGCTTTTTTTTAATGTAAATAAATTATCAAATGTTGTTTATTTTATTGTTTTATTATATAATCTTGTTTAGATAATAATTATTGAATATGAAAGGGTGTTTTATGAAAGTATTTTTTATAAAATTTAAAGAAGCTAATCTTGTAATGAAGATTTTTTATTTACTTGCTTTGGTTTCGTATTGGGTTTGTTATGGCTTTTTTTGTCGAAGTATTTTAGCCCTTGTTGGAATTGAAACGTTTTTAAGAACTATTATTTTAATAGTTGCGGCCCTTTTTGGATTGATATATACAATTTTTGGATTAACAAAAATGTTTTTAAATAAAAAAGTTGGGTTTATAATTTTGACTATTTTTACAATATTATTTGCGACTTTTTTTGGTTTTGCAACTTATTATATTGACAAAATTTATAATAAGTTGGAAAACATAACTGCTAGTGATAAAAGTATTTATACTACGGCTATAGTTACATTGGTTAATACGGATTTTTCTTCTGATAGTAAAATTGGAATGATAACCGACGAAGAGGATCGAACAGGTTATATTTTACCGATGGAAATGATTAAAAAAGAAAATATAAATAATCCAATTGAATATTTTGGCAGCACGTTAGAAATGATTGAAGCATTATATGCTGGTGAAATTGATGCAATGTTTATAAATAAAGATTATGTTACTTTGTATAGCGGTGATGAAAAATACCAAAATATTGCTGCTGAAACAAAAATTGTAAAAGAATACTCTAAAGAAATGAAAACAGAAGAAAGTGAACTTTTGGTTAGTACTAAAAGTTTAACTGAACCATTTACAGTATTGGTAATGGGCGTTGATTCAGAAAGTAAGGATGGTTTAGACGCTAATGCTGCATTTAATGGTGATACTTTAATATTAGTTACTTTTAATCCTAAAACTTTAACAGCAACAATGTTTAGTATACCAAGAGATTTATATGTTCCTATTATTAGTAGTAGTGGAAGAAATTTAGGACTAAGTAAAATTAATTCTTCAGCGGCATATGGTACAGCTAGTACAGTGAATACGGTTGAAAATTTAACCGGTATTGAAATTGATTATTTTGTAAAGGTTAATTTCCAAGGAGTAATTGATTTGGTCAATGCTTTAGGGGGAATTGATGTCGATGTTGAACAACCTGACTATAAACCTTATGTTAATACATATGGTGAAGGACGCTTATGTGAAAGTGGTGCTGATAGAACTTATATTAATATGGTTTGTATGGATACAGGCTGGCAACATTTGAATGGAGAACAAGCTCTTGCTTATGCTCGTAACCGTCACGGCTTTTTAGAAAGTGATATAGCTCGTAATCGTCATCAACAACAAATAATTGAGGCTATTGCTAAAAAGCTTGTTAAAACCTCTAGTTTTAGCGATTTTGAAAATTTATTGGATACAATAAGTAACAATATTGCAACTAATATGCAAACTTCACAAATATTATCATTTTATCAATCTTTAAAAGGAATGTTAGTTAGAGCTTTAAGTGGAGATAATTTTATTGAAATTCAAAAAATGCAACTTACTTATTTTAGCTTTACAAATATTTATAACTTGTCTTGTTTAGGTTATTATCAAGGTAGTTTAAACGCGATAACAGAAGCAATGGAAGAAAATTTAGCACTTAAAACCCCTGAAACTATTAAAACTTTTAGTTATGATTATTCTGTAGATTATGAACAAGATAGTGAGACTATTGGTAAGGGTATTTATTCTGGTGGTAAAGTTCCTGATAGTTCTGTTACTAATCCTGAAAAACCTGAAGATAATTCAAATATAGTTGACGAGACTGATAACGATGATACTTTAGATAATACAACTGAAAATAATGATGAAGATAATGATGATACTTCAAATAAACCATCTGATAGTGAGACTAATGAAGATGAGCTAATTGATAATGATGAAAATATTACTACTAAGCCTGATGAAGATAATAATGAAACTGACAACGACAATAATCAAACTGATTTAACTAGACCAGATGATAGTGAAAGTGATAATGTTAATGATCCTGTTATACCAGGAAGTCCAACAGAAATAGAATAAAGCTTTTTTAAAAAGCTTTTTTTGTTGTAAAAAAAAGAACTGTTATTTGTTCTTTTCAATATATAATTTTATGTTTTCACTACTTTTGGCATTTAAACTAAAATCAGCAAATTTTTTTTCTTTATATAATGGATAAGCTGCACAGCCAATCATCGCGGCATTATCAGTGCAATATAAGATGTTTGGAACGTGAAATTTAACATTATTTTGATTGCAAACTTTAGATAATTCTTCACGTAAATATTTATTTGCTGATACGCCGCCAGCTAAAACGAAATGTTTTATACCAGTGTTTTTTATTGCTAAAGTAACTTTTCTAACTATTTCATCAACTGCAGCTATTTGAAAGGATTTAGCTAAATCATCTTTTCTTATTTCATTTCCGCGTTGTTTTTCATTGTGAACTAAATTTACAATATAACTTTTTAAACCACTGAAACTGAAATTATAACTATCATCTTGCATTGGTTTTGGAAGTTTATAAGTATCTTCACCTTTAACGGCTGCTTTTTCGATGTTTGGACCACCAGGATAAGTCATACCTAAAACACGCGCTACTTTATCGTATACTTCACCGATTGAGTCATCAATTGAACTTCCTAGTAACTGCATTTCGTTTTCACTTTTTAAAATCAATAAATCCGTATGACCGCCACTTACAACTAAAGCTAGAGTTGGATAAGTAATCTTATTTTCAATATTATTGGCATATATATGTCCCATCGTGTGATTAACGGCTATTAAAGGCTTATTGTAAACTAATGAAAGAGCTTTGGCACATTCTATACCAACAAGTAAACTTCCTAGTAATCCAGGTGCATAGGTTACGGCAATTGCGTCAATATCAGCAATTGTTCCTTTAAATTTTTTTAGTGTTTCTTCTAAAACAAAAGTAATATTTTCGGTATGCATACGACTAGCTATTTCAGGTACTACACCGCCAAAATTAGCATGGGTTCTTATTTGAGATGATATTGTTAAAGATAATATATCATGACCATTTTTAACAATAGCCATTGATGTTTCATCGCAAGATGATTCTATGGCTAATATAATAACATCTTTACTCATTTTCGATCACTCTTTCCATTACATATGCATCTTTTTTACCATAGTATTTTTTTCTAGTGTGGATAACTTTAAAGCCAAATTTATCATATAAGTTTATAGCAGGGTAGTTATCAACAGCAACTTCTAGCAAAAAATTTGTATGAGGTTTAGAATTGGTAATAGCAAAATCTATTAAATTTGTCGCCACTTTCTTTTGGCGATATTTTTCATCAACTATAATATCAATAATGTCTGTTGTATCCAATAAGTTAGTATATGATAAAAAGCCAACTATTTTTTTATTATCTTCATATACTATTAAATTGAAATAGTCATTTTGCATTAATTCATTAAAATCATATTTAGTTTTGTAATTTTCATGTAACTTTTCTCCAAGTTGATAAATATAATCAAAATCTTTTGGCTCAGCACTTCTTATCATTTTTCGGCCTCTATTTTCTTTACATAAAAAGGATTAACTAAATGCGGATTTATTGGTTTCTTTTGTTTGGCAAAAGAACATATATTATTATAATTTATATTTTGACATAAGAATATTTTTTTATTCTTATTCCATTTTTCCCATTCATTTCTTTTTATGTATTCATAATTTTTTATTTGATTATTTATTAAATTGCCAACGTAAAAGCCATTTTTTTCTTCTAATGCAATATATTGATAATCTTTCGTTAATTCATTTAAATACAATTCTAAACTGGTTATCGTTCTAATTGGAATATTCATTGTATAAGCTATAATTTTGGCTATTGTAACCCCTATTCTAACCCCGGTAAATGAACCTGGACCATTAACTACTATAATATCATCTATTTGATTAATATTTAATTTTGATTCTGATAAAAGCTCAATTAATAGTGGCATGCAAATGGTACTATGATCTTTTTTTTCTTTACTTTCTTTTTTGTATTTAATTTCTTGATTTTGATAAATTGCTAAAAATATAAAATCAGCATGAGTATCTATCAATAATGTATTCATAACTACTCCCCTTCTTTGTTAATGTAGTATACTTTTTTTATGTGATTTTGTCAAATAAAAGCGCCCTAATTATAGGACGGCATTGCATACATCTTCATAAATTTTTCCATGTGGTTTAAAAATTAACACTCTTGTATTTTCATCTATAAACCTAAAATTTATATCGAGTCTTTCATCAGGCAATTCTTCTTCGATCATATCGGCCCATTCGATAATTGTAATACCACCTTTATTAAAATAATCTTTGATTCCAATGTCATCAGATTTGTTTTCTAAACGATATACATCCATATGATATAAAGGTAGTTCTCCGTCATTGTATTCTTTAACAATGTTGAATGTTGGAGAAGTTATGGTTTCTTCAATTCCAAGTGCTTGTGCAAATCCTTTGACAAAAACAGTTTTACCTGTTCCTAGCTCTCCATTTAAGCAAATTACCATATTTGGAAATTTTTCACTTTCAATATTTTGAGCTAATTCTAACGTATCTACTTCGTTTCTTGTTGTATATTTATAATCCATCTTTATCACCTAAAAATATTTTAATATGCAATGTATTTATTTGCAATAAATAGTTATTATTTCATCATAATTTGACATTTTTTAAGTAATTGATAGTAATGAACACTTGTTTCATAAGTATCATAACTAGTATCCTTTAATTCACTTAAAAATGATTTTAAAATTATTAATAATTTTTTTGTATTTTCTATAGTAATTTTAAAATCATTTTTAATAATTATTTTGACTTTTTTATTTTTATCATCAAAAGTTATATCATTTATTTCTAAATTTAATGATTTTAATACTATTTTAATCCATATAATATCTTTATTTGTAACATCTCGAATTTTTGTAAAATTTATATGATACATATTATTATTTTTTTTACGGTCTTCTAGGCCAAAATTTTTTCTTTGAAAATTTAAAGAGTAACTTTCTGTTTTAAAATAATCATTAAGACTAATTATTTGATATTTTTCTAATACTTTAAGCAAATATAAAGTATAGGCTTGAGAAATGCAAATATAGGTTTTATTTGCTTCTAATGTTTGAAAGAAGTTTAGTGTTGCTAAAGCATAATTTGCTAACGAATTAGTACTACTTAAAGCATAAATAACATTACATAAAGAACAGCAGTTTTGATCTATGTAAATTAGTCCATTTTTATCTTCTGTTAAATCAAATTGATTTTTTAATTCATCTTGTAAATATATTAAAGCTTTTTTGCTAGCATTTAAACTTGCAATTTGTAACATACTTATATTTTCTATTATTTTTTTCATAAATCCTCCAAATAAAAAAAGACTTAAAAGTCTTGAAACCGCTACCCTTTAAAATGAAATAAATCATTTTATAGTAGTGATAGAAGGGAGATGATTTATTCATTTAAAGGTACAACTTTAAAAGTTAAAAAAAGAACTTTTTCAGTTGCTTGTTAATTTTATCATAATGGGACACATTTGTAAATAGCAATTTTTAAATTTTTGCAAAAAAAAAATTGGCAACTACCTATTTTCGCTTATCACTATCGTCGGCGTACTAGTGCTTAACTTCTCTGTTCGGAATGGGAAGAGGTGTACCCACTAGGCTATCGTCACCAATAAAGGATTTTGTCCTTTAAAAACAAGATAATGT
>ERZ1643251.4830-NODE-4830-length-11424-cov-5.069927_pt1 | contig 11424 bp, 11 predicted proteins | sample MGYA00579261_ERZ1643251 | MGnify/ENA primary metagenome ERZ1643251 (study PRJEB29033, sample SAMEA4952267) | chicken gut metagenome | biome: Broiler Chicken; feature: Gastrointestinal Tract; material: Caecum | place: Ireland | collected 2018 | study: Broiler... | reverse complement strand
GACGCGGCATTTCACTATATTTGTACAAATCGTCACCGGCTGATGACTTCTGAATATATAAAGAAATGTTTTTGCCGGCAGCTTTCGTGTGATACACGGAAACTGCCGGCATTTCATTTTGGAGGAAAAGTCTGATTAAAGTTAGATTTTCAGTGGGGAAGTTTGACTATGCGTCTCTGCTGTAACTAAAGTGCATCTCTGCTGTCGCTACAGCCGAGAAACGAGCGCGTCGATGATATTGCTGCCCCAGGACAAGCCGTCGCGCGTAAGAGTGATTTTATCGTCGTCGTATTCAATCAGACCATCACCGACAAACCTTTCAAGCTCTGCCTGCAATATCGAGTCAAGGTCAAGTCCGAGCCGCTTTGAATATCCGCCAAGGTCGACCGAGCCCTTTTGCAGCTCCCAGATAAAGCTGTCGATTATCCGGTATTCGTCGCTTACTATTCGCCCGGACGCGCTGATCGGACAGGTCTCCGACACTTGATTGTAATCGGGCGTGTTGCTGTAGAGGTAATTGTCGATATTACCGCCCGCGCCTTGACCGAGCGCGACGCAGCTGCCGAGGTTGTGCCGAACCTCCATGTATTCGTATTTGTCGAGCTTGTTTCGTATCAGCTTTGTCAGCTCAAACGGCTCGTAGCCGCGCGGTGCAAGACCGTCAAGCAGTAGGTTGAAAAAAGCATACTGTCGGTCGATGTTCTCAAGCTCCTCGCGCTCGGGTCTGCCAAGACGATAATAGAGCGGCGTCCTCTCATGCAGCATAAGCGAGTAGAACGAGATTCCGGCGAGTCCGAGCGAGCCAATCCGCCGAATATCGTCGAGCAGCTTTGTCTCGGTCTGTCCGGGGTAGTTGTAGATTATATCCGCGCTCACGTTCACAAAGCCGTATTCGAGCGCGCGCTCGATCCGGCTGTATGCGAAGTCTCCGCCGCCGCGCCGACCGAGTAGCGCGCGTCCGTCGTCGTCGAAGGTCTGGACTCCGACCGACAGCCGGTTCACGCCTTGGCGGCGCAGCGCGGACAGCATATCGTCGGTTAGCTCGGTCGCCGACGTCTCAACGCTGATCTCGGCGTCGGGGGAGATGTTGAAGCTTGAGTGAAGCTCTTCAAGTATCAGCTCGAGCTGTTCGGGCGACAGCGCGGTCGGTGTGCCGCCGCCGAAGTTGACTGCCGATATCGGGGCTTTCATATACTCGAAGCCGCGTATCCTCCGCATTTCGGCAATCAAGTGGCGGTGATATTCGCGCCGGCGCAAGCGGTCGGGGCGGTGAAACGGGCAGAAGCTGCAAACCTTTGTACAAAACGGCACGTGTATATATATCGCCCGCCTGCTTTTTGCCGGCTGATTCAAGATCTGTTCGAGATATTCCTCGGCGGAGATATTCATTGTATAACGCCGCTTCAGACTGCGCGACGCGTCATGGTGGCTCTTATAACGCGTCGGGAATGGTCGGTTGATTGTATTAAGCATCCGGATAGAGTATATCGGCGAGCTTTTCGTAAGCTTCGGCGAATCGACTGTTCGGCTTGTTGTGGAAAAGCGTCTTTTCGAGGTAGTAGACCTTGCCCTCCTTGACGGCGGTGAGTGACTGCCATACCGGATTCGCGCCATAAAGCTCCTCGACCTGCTGCATCGCGGCTTCGGTTCCGGCGTGGCACTGTACGACGATAATGTCCGGGTCTGAGGCAAATACCGTCTCGAGGTTGATATCGAGCCGCTCGGCACCCGATGTGTCGCCCCAGCTGTCGGTGATGTTAGTTGCGTTCATCATCGTTATCATCTGTCCGACTACAGTGTTCGACGTGTTTGCCTGAAGACTGTCCGCTCCGGAGAACATCGCAAAAACGGTCGGGTTATTTTCGGTCGGGCAGCTTGCGAGTACATTCACGACCTCATCGAGCGTTTTCAAGGCGACACTCTCCCACAGCTCGGGGTGACCGGTGAGATTGCAGAACACCTTGAACCATTTGAGGTAGTCGGCAAAATCATTGTAGCTGACCGCAATTATCGGTATTCCGGCAGCCTCGGCAGGAGCTTGTATCGTCGAATAGCCGCTCATTGCGGTTGAGCAGATGATAAGGTCTGGGTCAAGTGATATTATTGTCTCGGTGTCCCACTTCTTGCCGGACGATGAGGTTGCGGCAATTGTCATGCCTTCGTCCTGTGTTATGTCGCGGCCGATGTATTCATTGTACAGCGCGACTGACGAGTCGCCGCCGATACAGCCGACGACTGTACCTCCGGCTTCATACCAGAGTGTGGTGAAGCTCGCGTAAAGGTTCACGACCTTTTCGGGATTCTTGCTGATCGTTATCTCAGTGCTGCCGTCGCCCGACGCGTCGGTAAAGGTGACCGAGTCTTCATTGACAACAACCTTGTCGGCTTCGGCGAGAAACTCCTGCCGGAGCGCGGAGACTTTATCGTCTGATTGATTGTCGGGCGTATCGCTGTCATTATTCGAGCTCTGACAGGACGAGGTAAGCGCGGTGACCGTCATGAGGCAGCCGCAGAGCAGCGCGGAGATGATTCTTTTTAACATATGTACCAATTCCTTATATGATATTACTGTTTTTGGATTGCCGTTTATCCGACCTTTTCTGTAGCCGGTTTTATAATTGAGGAAGTGTTGACCGCAGTGGCTTCGGCGGTCGTTTTGCGTTCATGCGACGATTGTCCGAGCGGTATGAAGAACGGACAGCCATTGATTTTATCGTATACGATCTCGGCTTCGATTCCGAACAGCTCACGCAGGTTTTCCGAGGTCATCAATTCGTCGGGCGTGCCTGACAGATACAGCCGTCCGTCGCGAATCGCGTAGAGCAGGTCGGAGTAGCGGCAGGCGAGATTGAGATCGTGCAGCACCATCAGTATTGTTATACCAAGCTCACGATTCAACTGTCTGACCAGTTCGAGCACCTCGATCTGATAGCTGATGTCGAGATAGGTGGTCGGCTCGTCGAGAATCAATATCTCGGGCTGCTGGGCTACCGTCATCGCGATCCACGCGCGCTGACGCTCACCGCCTGACAAGGTCGACACAGTTTGTTCGCGCAGTGCCGAGAGTCCGGTCAGCTCGATCGCGTTGTCGATAATTCTGCCGTCCTCCTTTGTGAGACTACCGCCGAATTTGAGGTAGGGATATCTGCCGTATGACACGAGCGTGCGCACGTCGATGTCGGGCGGAGATGTATGTACCTGCGCGAGGTAGGCAATCCGCCGCGCGAGCTGTTTGGGCGGATATTTTCGCAGTTCAATCCCGTCAAGCACCGCCGAGCCGGTTTTCGGTATGACCGCTCGAGGTATCGTCTTTAATAGGCTCGATTTGCCGCAGCCGTTGCGGCCGATCAGCGTCACGACCCGCGATTTGGGAATTTCGAGAGACAGATTCGACAGAATCTGTTTTCTGCCGTATTCGATTGAGATATTCTTGAATCCGAAATACATATTATTCCTTTCCCGAGCCGCGTGTGCGCATAAACGAAAGTATGATGCTGACCGGCACCTCGCCCGGCGGCATTATCACACGACCGACTGTGTCGCAGATTATGACCAGCGAAAATCCGAGCAGCGTTGACGCCCCAAACAGATACTTGTAGTCCGAGCCGACGAGCAGACGCGCGATGTGCGGGACGACCAGTCCTACAAAGCTGATGAGTCCGGCCGCCGAAATCGCCGCGCCGGCGAGCAGCGACGACACGACAATCAGAAAGAATCGGAACAGCTCGCAGCGCAGTCCGAGCGAGCTTGCGGTCTCGTCTCCGAGCATGAGAATGTTCATCTTCGCCGGCAGGAACAGGCAGGTGAAGATGCCGACTACCGCGTAGGGCAGTATGCGGATAAAGGTCTCCCAGCCGCTGCCGTTGAGTCCGCCGACCAGAAAGCCCGACGCATTGCCGAGCGATTCGGCGAACAAGGTTTTGATGATGTCATTGAACGCGCCGAATAGCGCCGACACCGCCATGCCCGACAGAATCATCTTGACCGGACTGACGCCTTTCTGATAAGCGAGGACGTATATCAGCATTGTTGTGACAAACGCGCCGATAATCGAGCCTATCGGCAAGAGATAATAGAGCGACGGGAACACGACGAGCGTCAGATACCCTACGAAGCTCGCGCCGCCGGTCACGCCTATCGTCGACGGAGACGCGAGCGTGTTGCGCATCACGCCTTGCAGTATGCAGCCGGACAGCGACAGGCAGATTCCGACCAAGCCGCCGGTCAGCATTCGCGGAAAACGCAGATTCCAGATGAGCAGCCGCGCCGTGCTGTCGTCGTTTACTATCAGTGCGCGCAGCACCTCGCCGCCGGTGAAGTCGATTGTGCCGACGCCGACTCCGAAGAATACCGCGAACACTGACAGAAACACGAGCAAGATAAACACCGTCGCCCGCCTGAAGCTAACCGACGGTTTTGACGTTTTTTTAGCGACTGCGGCGTTCATCTGAGTGCTGCTCGATCAGACTTCACATTGTCGGAATTCGATTGCTCGGAAATTGCATGGTCGGAGCTTGTTCGACCGATATTCATATTGTCGGAATCCGCGTCAGTGCAATTCGCGCCGCCCGAACTCGATCGTTCGAGCCGCGTGAGAAAATCCGCGACCGCGGTCTTGACGCCCTCCAGCTCGGCGCTGTCGGGATGACCAAGCGATTCCTTCTGCCGCTCGAAACGCTCGGGCGACAGGTGTCCCTTCACACCTTCGGGAATCCTCAGCTTGCGCGCGGTGCGCTTTAAGTCGATGCTGCCGCGGCAGAGATAGTGTCCGACCAGCCGGTTCCGCTTTGATACCAGCTCGTTTACATTGCGGAACACATCCTCGCCGTGCTTTGAGTCGCGCGCCGCGCCGAGCGTGCCGATTATGATGATGTTTTTGTCCTTCATACGCGAGAGCAGCGCGATGGTGTCGTCGTCAGCCGTGCCGTGATTGCACCAGTAGGATATGATGAAGGTGTCAAACATATCGATCACCTCGTCGGTGATGTAGCGGATGTTATAGGGTCCGCAGTGGTCGGGCACGACTTCGGCAGCCGCAGCCGCGAGCTTGAACGCGTTGCCGGTGATAGTTGAGAATATTAACGGTATCATTGAATTATCCTCCATTATTGCCAATTATTATGAGCAGAGCGCGGCGCCAAGCGCGCAGCAGTCATCGAGCGCCGCGTCGTCCGGAGCTTCATTGCAGATGACGCTGTCGCCGACTAATTTTGCGCCAAGAGATATGCAGTCGGATTCCCAGCTGCGCATCCATTCGCCGTCGCCCCAGCCGTACGAGCCGAACAGCCCGACGCGCTTGCCTGAGAGCTTGCCGCGGCAGGCGTCGAACATCGGCGCGAATTCGGATTCTTCGAGCACCTCGTCGCCCATCGCCGGACAACCGAAGCCGACCGCGTCGTATGACGCGAGGGTGTCGGGGTCAAACTCGGCGGGAGTCATGACGCAGACGTCCGCGCCCAATGACTTCGCCCCGTCCGCGACGGCATACGCCATTTTTTCGGTGTTTCCGGTACCGCTCCAATAGACTACAGCTATTTTTTTCATCGATATATTAACTCCTTATACAACATAAAATAATACTGTCATGACGGTGTTTGCCGTGATGACAGTAAAGATTATACCACTTATCGCGCCGGAAATCCGCTCCGATAAGACTTATGTTGAATCCGAAAAGACAGGGGTCAGGAATTGACCGGCTTTACACCTATCACCGTATATACATAGCGCGAGAGCTTTTCGGCTGTCCGCACGGTAAAGCCCGCGCTCTGCATCATACCGCGGATATCATCTACGCTGTAGACCGCATAATCTCCTGATTTCAATAACGGCAGAAAGATATGATTATCAAACCACTTGAAGAAGCCGGAACAGCCGGTATCGCTTAACAGATATATACCGCCCGGCAGCAATACACGAAACGCTTCACTCATAGCCTTTTCCGGTTCGGGATAGTGATGAAAACTTTGTATGCAGGTTACTACATCAAAGCTTTGGTTGCGGTAGGGAAGCGAGGAGGAGCTTCCTTCGGTCAGCTCTACATCTCCGTCAAATCGCTGTTGCGCGATTTTCAGCATCTCAGGTGAGATGTCAAGTCCGTAATATGCCGCGTATTGATTCTGCTTTTTAAGCAGCTCTATAAGATATCCCGTGCCGCAGCCAACGTCAAGCAGCTTGCGGTACCGAATATTCTGCAGCCGTGCGGCTGTGTCATGACAGCTGAATTTAGGCAGCTTCGAATAATACATTGTCTCACGCTCGTCGTATATGGCGGCCTGACGATCGAAATGCTCTCGTGACAGTTTCTCGAAATCCTTCATGGTAAAACTCTCCGTTCGATTAATCGTGGTTAGCATATGCTAACTATATATCATGATAACCCATAAAGCGGCGTTTGTCAATACCTATTGAAAAAATAAACTAAATTAACATAATACCGCGTCACATCCGTCGGCAGGAACAAGCCGAAAAATACCCATCCGGCGAAAGAGCAGTCCTGAAGTCTGAGCTTTATTGATAGATTTTCGTTGAACACGAGTTGAGTTGGTGTCCTGAGGCAGGCTAAACCCCCGCTTAATATTTCCGGTTCATCTTGACATTCACTCGCGGTGAGTGTATAATAATGACAGAAGCCGCGAGCTTTCTGCGAAATATTATTAATATGAGGAAAAATAGCTATGTTTACAAAATACGTCTCCAATATTCCGCTTGGCAGCGGAACTAATTATATACTCGACTCGCGCGAGGTGCGGCGATATCGTGTCCGCGCCTATTTCCGACCGATTATGTCGGGCGAGTTCAACTGGCGTATATATTACATGAATTCGGTCAACAGCACGTTCGCCGGCGGCACCACCGCCTGGCGCAATCGGAGCGGCGGCAAAATAAGGCTGCTGTCGGCGTATCTCGCTGACGGCGGTGAGATCGACGGTCGCGAATTTATCGACGGCTCGCTCGAGCCCGAAACGCTCGAGGGCGCGTGCCGGATCACCTTTGACGGCGCGGAATCGTGCGAAATCGCGCCCGACGCCGAGCTTTGGAGCGATGAGCTTCGTCTGAATATACCCGAGGGGAACTACCTCGCGTTTGAATGGACGCTCGAGGGCGACGCCGTCCCCTGCACGCCCGATCACCGCGCCGCGGTGTTCGTAGACCGCGGAGAGGGCTTTGCCGCCGGAGACTCGCCGAACGCGCCTCTGCCGGCGATGTTCGGCTGCGAGCGCCCGTATAATAAGCGGCTCGCGTTCCTCGGCGATTCGATCACACAGGGCTGTCAGACCGGGCGCAATCGCTACGAGATGTGGGTCGCGCGTATCTCGGCGATGCTACCCGAATACGCGGTCTGGAATCTGGGGCTCGGCTACGCGCGCGCCGCCGACGCCGCGACCGACGCCTGCTGGCTCAAGAAAGCGAAACAGAACGATGTTGTCGTCGTCACGCTCGGAGTCAACGACCTGCTGCACGGCAGCTACGAGAGAGGGCGTTCATCGACGGCAGGCGAGCTGATTGCCGACATCACGAAAATTATAGTTTCGCTGCAGTCAGCCGGAGTCGACGTCATATTGTCATTGCTGCCGCCGTTCGACTTCTCCGAGGAGCAGAAGCTCGAGTGGCGCGCGGTCAATCTGGCGATACCCGAGCTGGCGCGGCTGTACGGCTGCAAGGTCTACAACTGCATGTCGCCGCTCGAAGCCGGCGGGATTCTCGAGTGCCGCCCGAAATACGGCGCGCACCCGAACGGCGACGGCGGCAGGGCGGCGGCTGACGAGTTCCGGCGCGCTTTCAAAACCGAATCGGGCTGGCGGATATGATGTAGTCAGGCTTTTTGCGGGGAGATGAAGTCTGAAAATAAATTTTCAGACACGAGTTTTGTGACTTCGCGGTCTTCAACCGCGATTTGCTTCGCAAACCGTCACAAAACATCGACATAGAAAGGTAGACTTCGCTAACGCGAAGTCATGGTCATAATCATGGATGCAACCACAGCAGCCCGCCGACCGCTTTTAACGCGCGATAAGAGCTTTTACAAGACGGCAGCCCGCCTGATGACCGCGATTATTTTTCAGAATTTGATTTCATACAGCGTCAATATGGCTGACAATATTATGCTCGGTATGTACAGTCAGAACGCGCTGTCGGGGGCGGCTACTGTAAACCAGATCCAGTTCATGGTGCAGCAGCTGACGCTCGCGGTCGGCGACAGCATAGTCGTAATCGGCGGGCAGTACTGGGGCAAAAAGAAGTCGGCGGAGATACGGCTGCTGACCTTCTACGCGCTCGCGATCGGCATAATATTCGCCGCCGGAGTGTTCATATGGACCTGCTTCTTTCCGGCGGGGGTGCTGTCGATATTCACTAAAAACGCCGACTATATTGCCGAGGGAGTCGAATATCTGAAGCTTATATGCTTCACCTATCCGCTCTACATAATCAGTACGATTCTGCTGTCATCGCTGCGCTCGGTCGAGACAGTACACCTCGCGCTGAAGGTGTCGTTCGTGTCGTTGTTTGTAAATATCGGAATCAACTATCTGCTCATCTTCGGCAAGTTCGGACTTCCGGAGCTTGGTATATTCGGCGCGGCGATAGGTACGTTGGTGTCACGCATACTTGAGCTATTAATTATTCTTGTATATATGATCTTTGTCGACAAGAAGCTGAGGCTGTTCTGTCTCGACGGCGTAAGATATTCGAAGCGCCTGCTTTTCGACTATCTCAAGGTGCTCTGGCCGTCGGCGCTGTCGAATTTTCTGTGGAGCGTCGCGACGCCGATACAGACCTCGGTGCTCGGTCATCTTGAGGACGACGCGATCGCGGCGAATTCGGTCGCGACTACTATCTACCAATATGTCAAGATTATCGCGATAGGCGAGGCGAGCGCGTCCGCGGTCATAATCGGCAAGACTATCGGCGAAAATCCGGACGACGACACTATAATCAAGGATTACAGCCGAACCTTGCAGATACTGTACATCATTTTTGGAATCATCCTCGGTTTCGCGCTCTTCTTTCTGCGAATCCCCTTTTTGAGTCTGTACGACCTTTCTGACAACGCGCTGCGGATTGCGGACGGGATGCTGATAGTGCTGTCGTTCGCGATGGTCGGAATGTCCTATCAGATGCCGGCGAGCGTCGGTATCGTCAAGGGCGGCGGCGACGTCAAGTTCATCATGTATATGAACATGATTTCAACCTGGGGAATAGTCATGCCGTTGACCTTTATTTCGGCGTATGTACTTCATATGCCGGCGGTATTCATCGTCGCGGTGCTGAACAGCGATCAGGTGTTCAAGTGTCTGCCGGTCGCGATACACTGCAATCGATATAAATGGATCAAGCGAATCGCGAAATAATATTGGAATTATAAGGAAAGGAATTATAACAGATGAACTACACTGATTTTCAGCCGAAACAGACCAGCCGAGTGCGCGAGGCAATCGAGTGGTCGACGACCTACACCTACAATTCGCTCGATACTACACACCCGCGCGTGCTGCTGATCGGCGACTCGATCTGCAACGCGTATCAGTCGGAGGTGCGCAGGATCCTGTCGAGCCGCGCAAATGTCACATTCTGGGCGAGCTCGAAGTGCGTCACCGACCCCGATTATTTCCGCGAGCTCGACTTCATCGCCGGCGCATACAGCTACTCGCTGATCTGCTTCAACAACGGACTGCACAGCCTTGTCACCGACCGCGGCGAATGGGTCGCGGCATACAGAGCGGCGGTCGACTTCCTGCGGGCGAAGCTGCCAGACGCAAAGCTGCTGCTATTATTATGTACCGCGCTGAACGATCCGGTGCGCAATGAGATTGTGAAGCGTATAAATTCGGACATACTCAAAACCGCTGAAGAGAAATCGCTCGCGACACTCGACCTGTTCACGCCGACCGATTCGCTTGACAAGGATAAAATGATGGGCGACACCTTCCATTACAAGCCTGCCGCGGTGACAATGCAGGCTGAGCTGATTTGTGAAGCCGCGGATAGGCTGCTCGGGCTTGCTGACAGCGGCATCGTACAGCAGTCGACCGAAACCGGTCCTCTCGGCAGACTTTAAGTCGGGCTATACACAGAGATTTCACAGTAATGCAAAAATTGCCTATTATGTGAATTTAGTATTAATTTTGGTATAAAAGCGGTTTCTTTTTTTAGCATTTTATGATATAATGAGATAGACCTCCGCGTGCCAGTCAAATGGCACATTTCACAGGTTCAAGGAGAAGGAGCATGAAAAAATACAGGATAACGCTCGCGGCGCTGACCGCAGCGTTGTTGATGTCATTTCCACTAAACGCGCTGTCGTATACCGGCATCGGCGAGGTGTATTCGATAAAGCGAGACACGATCGGCGACGGGCTCGAATATACGCAGTATAAAGCAAAGGATTCGACCGGACGTCAGCAGAGCGCATACATATTCGAATACGACCCCGCCGGAGGTACACTGCCGATTGTCAGCTGGGGCAGCACGGTCTACGGCAAAGACCGGCTGAACTCGCTCGCGAACGCCGCCGCCGACGGCGGCAGCACCGTGCTCGCCGCGCTCAACGGCGACTTCTACAGTATGCAGACCGGTGTTCCGCTCGGCGTCATGATAAACGACGGCGAGCTTATCTCAACCGACGACTCGAAATACGCCATCGGCTTTACCGCCGACGGACGGGCTGTCATCGGAAAGCCGTCGGTCAAGGTTTCAATCACGAATATCAGCCGAGCCGGCTCGCCGATTGAAATCGACCAAATCAACAAGTTCCCGACGATCTGGGGCGTGTATATGCTGACTGACGATTTCGCGTCGACGACTCTGTCGTCGAGCGAGTCGCTCGAAATCATAGTCGAGCTCGGCGGAGAGCTAAAAGCGAGCGGTTCGGTAACCGGATATATCCGCGAGGTGGTAAGCGGGGACTGCAACACGTCGATACCCGAGGGCTGCGCGGTGATATCGGTCGCCTGCTCGTATGAGGATTACCCGCTGTTCGTCGGCTTCCGCGCCGGAGATTATGTCACGATTAACACAGTCTGCGAGCCGGGCTGGGAGAACGTCGTGACCGCGATCGGCGGCGGCGACCTCATACTCGACAACGGCGTCATTCCCGAGGGCATCATCGACGAGGACCACGAAAAGGTCTCGAATCCGCGCACCGCGGTGGGATTGAAGCCGGACGGCAAGGTCGTGTTCTTCGCGGTCGACGGCCGCACGCAGTCGAGCAAGGGTATAACCGAAACCGAGCTCGCGGTGCTGATGAATGAGCTCGGGTGCGTGACCGCGTTAAACCTTGACGGCGGTGGTTCGACTACCGTAATGGTCAAGAGCTCATCGTCGTCCGACTGCGTATATGTGAACGCTCCGTCCGACGGCAGCTACCGCTCGCTCGCGAACGGCATACTGCTTGTGAGCAGCGAGGCTCCCGACAACATACCCGCG
>ERZ1643251.4829-NODE-4829-length-11425-cov-8.927880_pt1 | contig 11425 bp, 10 predicted proteins | sample MGYA00579261_ERZ1643251 | MGnify/ENA primary metagenome ERZ1643251 (study PRJEB29033, sample SAMEA4952267) | chicken gut metagenome | biome: Broiler Chicken; feature: Gastrointestinal Tract; material: Caecum | place: Ireland | collected 2018 | study: Broiler... | reverse complement strand
GTTGCCAAGTGGTTGAAAGTTCATCTACCTGGAACTGGCAAGGAGAAAGAGAAGCGGAAAAAGAATATTTAGTGTTTCTAAAAACAAAAAAAACTTTGTTAGAAGAAATATATGAAACGATCAGAAAAATTCATAGTTATGATTGTTTTGAGTTTGCAATTTTTGATATGACAAGCACTAGCAGTGATTATTTAAATTGGATAGAAAAAGAAACAAAATAAAAGAATAATAAAAGGAAGCAATACATTATGAAGTTGATAAAAATTCCTGATTATTACAACTATCGTATCGATGCAATGTTTGATTGCTATAAATGGGACCCTCAATTTGAAGATGCAAATACATTATCAGAATATGCCCTAGTCCTAACAAAAGAGGAAGCAGAAGAAGTGGCTACATTAACAGAACAATTAGAACAAGAAACTGAAGAAGTAGAACTCTTATTAAAAAATCATCTTAGATTTGCAAAACAACTACAGATACCTAAAGATCTTTGGAAAGAATTGAAAAAAATGAGAAATTATAATCCTCAAAATCATATTCGCTTAACTCGCTATGATTTTCATCAAACAATCGATAACAAGTGGGTTATTAGCGAAATCAATAGCGATGTTCCTGGTGGTTTTGCAGAAAGTTCTTTGCTGCCTAAGTTAGCAATACAATATCTAAAAAAGCCAAACTATACCAGTATAGATTTTGGAGAAAATTTGCAAAAGGTAATCCAAAAGAAAGTAAAACCAAACGGAACAATTATGTTGGCACACTGTACCTCCTTTAGTGATGATAGACAAGTGATGCAATATCTTGGCGATGAATTATCAAAGAAAAATTATCAAATCCTTTATGGTAGTGTAGACCATATAACATTTAAAAACAAAGAGGCCTATAGTATATTAGATGGATACAAGCAAAAAATAGATAGCATAATCCGTTTTACTCCTTTAGAGTGGATTGCAAAATTTCGGCCTAAAACATGGAAAGGACTGTTTGATACAACAACTCCATCATGTAATTTTCCAATTGCCATATTTACACAAACAAAAAGATTTCCACTAATCTGGGATACCCTAGAAAAAAATAACATAAAAATAAATACTTGGAAAAAACTATTACCAAAAACAATGGAAATAAAAAAAGTTTCCCATCAAGAAAAAGTCGTTTACAAACCAGCATGGGGTCGAGTAGGAGAAAACATTTCTATAAAAGAAGCTTGCTCAGAAAAGGAGTATGAAACAATATTAAAAGACGTAAAAAAACATCCTAAAAAATACATTGCCCAAGAAAAATTCATTAGTAAGCCCATCCATACATCTTCAAAACAAACATACCATATATGTTTAGGATCCTATGCGATAGACAAAAAACATGGCGGATTTTATGCACGGATGAGTTCCATTCCAAGAATTGATTCACAAGCTCAAGATATTCCAGTGATTATAGAAAGGACATAAAATGACACCAAAAGAGATTTATAAAATATGGGCTCCAAAAAATGCCAAATGGGTAGAATGGGTTCGACCTGTATTGTTTGTCGGTTTAAATCGCATCAAAGAGACTCCAGAATTTTTAAACTACACAGTTCCAAAGATTTATTATGGCGCCTCTCTTGCCAAAGATACCGCTATTATTCTAGACTTAGAGGGAACTTGCAGCATAAAAGAAGGACTCGCTTTAACAACCTATGGATATCGACCAATTCCAGTATTTAATGGAACAGATGCCCCTTATAATGCAGAAGCAATCATCGATAACGAAACAATGAAAAAATTATTAATATGGAGTGCTCAAAAATTAAAAAATGTTTCCCTTGCCAAAGATGCTCCACCGGTGTTTTTATTAGACAAAAACAGATTAAATCGCTACCGAAGAAATCTAAGTATCTTTGATAATAGCTGGGACATTTACCATCAAGATTTACCCACAGCCCATTATTTCTTAACCAATCATATTACAAAAATAATCGTCAGAAGTAATGATATCTCAAAAGACCTCCAAAAAATACTTTTTGAATACCAAAAAGAAAAAATGAAAATATACCTGACAAATAATTATGAAGAACCAGTAGAAATAAAAATTAAAAAGCCAAAAAAAGAAAAATAGAAAGAAGGAAAAAATGATTTCATTTTCTCATAAAATCGTTCAGTTTGGTTTTGGAGCAGTAGGTAAAAGCTTTTTTGAAAAAGTAAGTCAAGCAATCTCTTTTCCAGAGCAAAATTATTTCGTAATTACAGCAAACCAAGAAGAATTCACAGCTTTTGTAAACTTAGGTGGGATTACTTCAAATTTTATAGTAACGGAAATTACTCGTGACAATTATCAAGAAATATTTGGAAGCTATTTAACAGAAGGAGACTTATTAATCGATTTTGCAGATACGGTTGGTACGCGAGATATCTGCGAATGGTGTATAAAAGAAAAAGTAATGTATCTAAATACCGGAGAGACCGATTGGCCTGATAACTGGTATAGTATTTTAAAAGAAAATCAACGCAAAAAAGATTTGCAGAAAAAATACGCTGGAAAAATATCAGCTCCGATTATTTTAGAACATGGTAACAATCCAGGATTAGTTTCACATTTTGTAAAAGCCGGTTTAAGTTATATTGTAAAAAAACAATTTCCTAGAAACAAAAAAATGAAAAACTATATCAAAAAAGGAGAGTGGAACCAATTAGCTTATGCTTTAAAACTAAGAATGGTTCATGTAAATGATATTGATAATCAAGAAATCAAAGAAGAATATACAAAAGACAAACTGATAAGTACCTGGTCTCCTGACTCTTTCTTTTTTGAAATACTAAGTGAAGCAACAGAAATATTAGGAACACATGAAGCAATAAAAGAACCCAAACAATTTCGCATAATAGATAATAAAACTGGTTTTGTAGAATATAAAGAGATAGCCTTTGATAAAAAATGTAAAACGTATTATCCAGGAGGATGGTTTGAAGGGTACCTTGTTCCTCATGAAGAAACAATTACTATAGCAGATACTTTAACCATTCAAGAAAAAGAAGAAGTGCTCTATCGACCTACCGTTAAGTTTATTTATAGACCTTGTAATCTTTCTAGAACATATTTAGAAAAATCTCGTGTAAATATATATCCTGATATAGACCCGAATAAACCTTTGGATAAAGAAGAAAAAGATTGTGTGATTACACGTGGATTTCTATATCCTAAAGAAACAGAAATCGTCTATCCAGAGAAAATCAGAGCCGGTACAGAATACGTAGGAGTTCTATTAATTGGTGAAGATTTTGATCCTGTTTGGGTAGGAAATAGAGTAGAACTCTCTTATTTAAAAAAACAAAAAAATTCTTACTGGCAAACGCCTACAATTACACCAGTTGCCATGTCAGCGCTCGCTGCTGTATGTTGGATGATAAAACACCCGAACAAGGGAAATATATACTTTCCAGACAATCTCCCAGATTACCAAAAAATAATAAAGTTTGCTGAGAAATTTATTTCAAAAACCATTTATAAAACATTTAAGAAAGAAGAGTTAAGAACATCTATTTCTAGCAATAACGAAAAGATAGAACCAGCCGATTTTTTCATAAAAGAAAAAGAATAATTTTCCAAACGAATTATTCTTTTTTAATGGCCTCCGCCACCTCCGCCGCCTCCGCGACCGCCACCACCATAATGGCCACCGCCAAAGAACCCGCCTGAGGCACCAGAAGAATGCCATGTACTACGATAAATAGTTCTTCCGCATGTACCAATCGCGTGTGAACGACAATAAGGATTACTTAACAGTTCACTATTTGAAAAATCAATATTCCTCATTTCTAGAGCTTTAATGACCTTATCTGCAATACCAAATGCGGTTGCATATATTAAATATTCTTCCCATAACGGTAATTCAATAATTGTTTTCTCATCCATTAAAGTTGCACTATTTAAAAAGTCATAAAGTCCTTTCCATTTAGCATATTCATCTTCACCGGTTTGAGTAAATAGTAAGTATTCATTTGCCCATTTTTTGAGTAAAAGTGTCCCGATAAACAATACAAAACTCATCCAAAATAATGCACCGTATGCTAAATCAAGTCTAGTGTGATAAAGAATAAAATTACCAAGGAAAAGAAGAATAAGTCCAATGACAAAAGATTGCTTTGCAAGACGATTAGTTTTTCTCTTAAGTTCATCATACTTTGCTTTTTGAAAGTATCCCTTAGAAATACCAATATTGGTAATCGAATTATGAACAGCTTCGATAAAAGAATGAACACGACTATACCCATTACGAAGCCGATTAGAAAACTGTTTCATAGTAATAGTTCCATTTTGAGCATAGCTGACAATTAAATTAAAGAAAGCTTCTTCATTTTCCGTTAAATTTTCTAATAGCCTTCCATAACTATCTGCAGGAATAGTAGGATTTTCAAGAGAAACAGAAAAAGAAGGAGTATAAAGAATACGAATTCGAATATTTTGTTTCTCTAATTCAGTTTCAGAGTCTATCTTTTCTAAAGAAATATATTTTTTTCGTACAAGACTTAGAAGTAGAGCCGAATAGCAATCGGCTTCATGAACCTTCTTATGTCGTTTCGAGAATACAAACGTTGCGGCAAAGCAAGGGTCTAACTTATCAGGAATATCCCGAAAATATTTGATATCCAAAGAACTTTTATAAAACTGATGTTGTTTCAACACTTTTTTTCTTTGTGAGAAAATATAACATAAATAAGCAATTGCCACAAAAAGCGTCATAACAAGGAAAAAGACTTTATCTTTTTTTGCTTTCTCTGGTAAATTGTCATATCTTCGAATTTCAGCTAAGGCCTCATCTAAGTAAACATCTTGAGAATACACATTATCTGGGGCATAGTCAGTAAAAATATGTCGGTCTTCATTAAAAGCAAGTAACGAAAATTCAAGATATTCATTATAAGGCTTAAACTGCAAATCTTCCTGATTTAATTGAAAAGAAAAAGTATAGTATCCTGGATACTTCATAGAGTCTTCTTGGAAAGGAAATACATGTTGATTGGTTCCATAAGTATGCGCAAGATAATTTCCTTCCTGTGGCATATCTTTCTTAGGAATTAAAATTTCTCCCTGAAAAGACTTTAAATAAGGAATAGTATTCCCCGAATACATTGCTAAGTAAAGTTCAGAAACATCTTGATATTTTAATGCAGCATTATACATCACATATTGAATTTCAAAAGTGATTTGTTCCCGGTAAATTCCATCTACATAAAAGAAAATACATTCATAACGTCGATTTTCTTCATTATAAGGACCTTTACTATGATACCACTTTCCGGGTCCATAAAAACTACTTGTATAATCACTGTCTTCCCAATATAATACAGGACTTTCTTCATATACCGTTTCAGTCCCGTCTTCATGGATTTGCTTAACATAATTCACTTTATAATCTACTTTCAAGCCATCCACATAATCTTCTGGCAAATCTCTCCATAATTCCCAATAAAGATTATTTTCACTGGCTGCATGAACATCAAAAGTAATTCTTTCCGTAATTAAAACATTGCCACCATTTTCTTCTTCATCCATTAAAACAGCGGTATAATCCATATCCGTAATTCTAGCATAATCATTAAATCCTGTACTTTCTTCCAACTGCCTTCCTAAGATTTGGAAAAGTAGAGGACATAAATAGCAAAGTATAATAAAAAGAAAAACCAATTTAGTAGACCTCGTCATAACATCACTCATTTCTTAAAAATATTATAACGTAAATAAGAAGAAATAAATAGAAAAAATTTTAAGGAAAATAAAATATATGCTATAATAACCAAAAGAAAATATTTAAAAATATTACAATTGGGAGAGAAAAAATGAAATACGTAGGAAGCCAAACAATAGAAACAGAAAGATTATTATTAAAAGCACAAACTATAAAAGAGCAAAGAAGATTATGGGAAATTTTAATGATACCAGAAGTCAATAGATATTATTTAACAGTTCCTCAAAAATTTCGAAAGAAACTATCAAGTTGGCCAGAACAAGAAGATTTTTATAAACAAGCAATGCAACAAGCTAATGAATTAAATGTATTTGAATGGAGTATTTTTTTAAAAGATACTAATACATGTATAGGAAAAATTTCTTGTAATGAAACCGGAATCGACCCGAATATTCGTGATGTGGGATGGTATATAGATCCAGATTTTCAAGGAAAAGGATACGGAACAGAGGCAGCTAAAGCCATGATTGATTTTATGTTTTATAAAGCAGAAATAGAGAAAATCATAACAGGCGCTGCTATATACAATCAAGCTTCTTGGAAAATTATGGAACATCTTGGATTTGAAAGACAAAAAGACACAAAAATGATACAGTATACTTTTTCAGATAAATTAACTGAAGATTATATTTATGCACTAACAAAAGAAAAATATCTAGAACACTGCCCTAGTGCAAAGGAGTAATAAAATGCGATTAACGAAACGATTTATCATAAAATCATTAGATAATATTCCGATAAGCCAACCGATAAGATACGAAAGATATTATATAAATAACAGTTTAAGAATTCAAAAAAGAGAGAATTGTTATGAAAAAGAAATATTGACAGAAAATAATACATTAAAACAAAAAGAACAAATTTCTCAAGAAGAATTTCTAAAATTAAAAGAAACCGCTTTCAAAAAAATTATAAGAGAAAGTTATTTATATTTAAAAGATGACAGAGTTTCAATAAAAAAATATTATGGCGATTATACGGGTTTATATAGAGTAGAAGTTAAGTTCCTATCTAAAGAAGAAATGAAAAACTATGTAAAAGAAACTTGGATGGGGAAAGAAATAACACTTAGCCCATTGGCTTTTGATAAGGATTTAAGCAAACTAACTCCAGAAGAATTTTTAATAGAACTAAAAAAGTTTCTATAAGGATAAACAAAATATAAATAAGTACAGAATAAGATATTGGAAAGTACTCGGTAACAGCTTAAGATAAAAAATTTATAAAGTTGAGATTAAATGAAACACTATAAATATGTAAGGAGTAATAGAGAAAAGTATGAGAAATTTTAATTACCTTCGTGATGCGAATAAAACTCAGGAATTATTAAGAATTATAAGAGAATATCAAAAAACTCTAGAGAATTATGACTTAAAAATATTTACTGTAATAGAACAAAAAAAAATCACAGAATTTAAAGAAAAAGTAGCTAGTTTTTTAAAAGAATTTGATTTACCTTGGCCTAATGATATAGGAAATAAGATTAATGAAGAACTATTATCTCCAGAAGTGGTTAATAACTTAAAACCTCCAACTTATGAGTATTCACATGATGCCTCTATAACTGGATGCAAAGTAGAAGCACTGTCAAATGAACTCTTCCGTCTAGAAGAAGAAATAGCACATTACGTTGCTAGAATATGGAAAGAAACACTTACATCATTTGATAATTTCCAAAATGGATTTCCATTTTCCTTCGTGGCAACTGCTATAGACTTTCCAGAGTTTTTTCCAGGAGGTGCATATTATAAAAAGACAGGACATGCTTATACCTCAGCAACATTATTTACAAATAATATAATGGATAGTTTTATGGATAAAAAATTACTATTAGTTTGTGAAATAAATGAAAAAAACTTATTAGGAATGAGTGAGGTAGACATTGCAACCAGAGAAGAAAATGCTCCTGGCTTAAAAACAATTGGAATGGTTGATCGAGAAGAATATAATTATATAAATGCTGGCTATTCCTTTTCAGGCAATGTATGTACTAAAATTTTAACTCCTAGTATATTAGAACAAAGAAGAATACAATTAAATCTAAAACAAACACCAAGTATCAATGAAGTAATTTTAGATAAAGAAAAAACAAATTATACAGGCATGGTTTTATTAAGTAATGGAATAGATTGCCTAATGAATGAATATTTGATTGCTATCCAATCGAAAGAAACAATGGGCTTAAGCTTAAAGTGTTTAAATAAATCATTATACAAGCAATCAGAAATTGATGATGAAAAATTGTTAAACTTAAATAATGAAATAAATTCTTTCCTAGAAACCTATGAAATGAACTATGGAATAGATTTAACAGAACAGTTATTAGAAAGATATATAAAAGATGTAGTAGAACCAATGAATTATTGTAAAGAAGTAACTGCATTATATATGACAAAATTAAATGAATATAGACAAAAAGTAGAACAAATGAAATTGTAATCGAAAAAAAATATGAGAATGTATTTGTATGAGTAAATGATTACATAAAACAAAGATTACTAACAATATTGTAATAGAAGAGTAGGTACAAAATCTGCTCTTTTATGTTATAATGAAATAGATTTATAAGGTTAACACTGTATCAAATGAATATTATAAATTTTCAAAGAAAGAAGATGGTTCAAATAGATAATTTAATAAATAAAATCATGAATAATATATTTAAATACTTTATTGAGACTTGTAGAAGAAATGATTGCAATGAATAACGAAAAAATATCAGCGCAAAAAAAGTTTGAAAGAACTTAAAAGTAAATAGAAACAATTTGAAAATAAAGAAAAAATGAAACTATTTGAAGGAGTAATGAATGTATGAAACAAATAAGTATAACAAATCCCTTTTTACAAAACATCTTATTTTTAAAAGATGTATATAAATTTTCTTTAATAGGACATAATCTAGGTTTAGATGAAACTCAAATATATAGTGATGAAGAAAGTTATATATTTATTTTAGGAAAAAATCATAAACCAATATGGTTATGGTCAATTGATAATATTTCAGAAGAAAAAATTTTAGAAATAACAGATTGTCTAGAATATTTTAGCAATAATGGATTAACGTCTTTCGTATGTAAAAACTCTTTATATTCAAAACTAACAGCAGTAAACGATAACCTGCAAAATGAAGAATTATCAGGATGTTATGTGTGTCATAAGCCAATAAAACCAAGAGAATGCGATGGATATTTAGATAAAGCTCAGAAAGAAGATAAAATGATAATTACACAAATGTGGTATGCAGATTGTTGCGAAGCAAATCCTGAAAATCATATTAGTTATGAATTAGCAGAAAAATTTGCTGAGAGATTTCTTGAATCAGGATCATTTTATGTCTGGAAAAATGAAACTGGTAAAATAGTCTCAATGATTGACTATACAATAGTAGATAATTATGCTGAAGTTGCACATGCATATACTATTCCAGAAGAAAGAGGAAAAGGATACATGGCCAACTCGGTATATGAATTAACAAAAATAATAATTAAAAATGGTCTTGTTCCTGTTTTATCTACTGATTATAATTATATACCTTCAAACAAATGTTACCAAAACATTGGATATCAATTAGATGATATCGTTGTGATTTTTTCTAATCAATTAAATTTAAAAAAAGGAAGTGGCAAATCAAAATGAAAAAAGAAAAATATATAAAAATAGTAAACGAAAAATTTGTTGGTGAATCTAAAAACTTATTATTAAAGCAAATTGACTTGTTTTATAAAAACGATTGTAGTATTCAAAAAAATAAGTATAAAATAGGCGAGGAAGTATTTTTAAAAAAAGGCACCTTTTTACATGGAATTTTCGGAGAATTAGAAAACTTTGACTATACATTAGATAATGGATTTATATCTGTTGATTTCACATCAGAACCTAGAGCAAACAAAATTTGCAATAGTGTTGGAATGTGGAATATCAAAGAGGATATACTATTAAAAGATTATATTAATAAATATAGTGGATTTACTATTACCTATACAATAGGCCGTGGACCAGGGGCGAAAGATATGAGTGAATTAGTTCCATATCATAAATTTGATGAATTTACGGAAAGAATCAATAATGACGATGACATATGGACATACTGGGGAGATAAAACAAAAGAGGTTTCATTTTTACCAAGCTTAGTTTCTGATAAGAGGCAAATAGCATTTATTTTGAATATGGAAAGCGATTATGCAAAAGAACTATCTTATGCTGATGTATGGAATACTGAATTTGATGAAGAAATTTTAAAACCATTTTTAGATTCGAGATACTATAATAAATTTTTAGAAGAAAGATTTCATAGAAAAGCTTCTACAACGGATAGAGAAAGTGCTATTATGTTTGGACTTCCAGTAGCATTAATTGAAGGCGTATTTGTAGGAAGAAAAATAGAACATAATAAGCAAGCATTAGATTATATTAAATCGAAGTTACCAGATTGCTATATTTGTAATTTAGATGGAAAAGTAATAGTTGATAATATTTTATAAAATAAAAAAAGTATGAGATAAAACAACTAACTAGATGTATAATTAGCGGGGAAAAGAGATAGTTACAGTCTTGAAAAAGTAAAAAGTCTTATGAATTATTTGATGTGGGAAGAAGTACAATAACTAAGCATATTAATAATATATTAAATAGTGGTGAACTTAAGGAAGAGACTTCCGTCAGAAAAACCGACATTGATAATTCTAAAAAACAGTAATGTTATATAATTTGGATATGATTATTGAAGTAAATCGTATTAATTCAAAAAAGTAACAAATTTTTGAATTTGGGCAACAAAAATTTTAAAAGAGTATATGATTAAAGGTTTTACAGGGAAGTGAGTTTTTTTCATATTTTGGTAAAAGTAGAGAAAAAGAGGTAGAAAATGTTTAATAAATATTGTGACGAGATAGAAAAATTAAATAGCTTTACGAAAGAAGATATTTTAAATAAAAAATTTGAATTATTTAATGATACTACTATGAAAATTTATTATGCCCCACATAATGAAGTTGTTAATGAAAATGCTAAAATATTTATTGTAGGTATAACTCCAGGATGGACGCAGACAACACTTGCTTACAAAACGGCACACGAAGGATTAGTAAAAAAATTAGGCTATGAGGAAATACAAAAAGAGTGTAAGAAAAATTCTCGTTTTGCAGGTAGTATGAGAAAGAATTTAGTAGAGATGTTAGATGAATTAAATCTGAATAAAAAACTTTCTATTAACTCTTGTTTAGAATTGTTTGAAAATAAAGATGAATTGCTTCATACCACTTCAGTGATTCCTTATCCGGTTTTTATAAAAAACAAAAACTACACTGGATTTGGGCCTAAAATATTAGATAATGAAATTCTAAAAAGTTATTTGGAAAAATATTTTTATAAAGAAGTTGCAAAATTACCCAATGCTTTTATAATACCTTTAGGAAAAGCGGTTGAAGAAGTTTTGAAATTGATGATATGCAAAAAGTTGATAAAAAAAGAACAATGCCTTTTAGGCTTTCCTCATCCATCAGGCGCTAATGGGCATAGAAAAATACAATTTAAAGATAACAAAGAAAATTTGATAAATATTGTTAATGAATATTTTAAATAAAATGATAAAAGCATTTATATATAATTTAGAAAAATAATTGGAGAAATAATATGAGATATAAATTAATCAGACAAGAACAATATTGTTTCTTTCCTAGAAGTTTACAAATGATATTT
>ERZ1643251.4824-NODE-4824-length-11437-cov-3.795115_pt1 | contig 11437 bp, 7 predicted proteins | sample MGYA00579261_ERZ1643251 | MGnify/ENA primary metagenome ERZ1643251 (study PRJEB29033, sample SAMEA4952267) | chicken gut metagenome | biome: Broiler Chicken; feature: Gastrointestinal Tract; material: Caecum | place: Ireland | collected 2018 | study: Broiler... | reverse complement strand
CGGTCTGAATTTTTTTGTCCCTGGTGGATATTTCGATATTTCCTTTAGCCAAAGTTTTGGGACTGATGACTATTCTTATGGGAATACCCATAAGGTCGCAGTCGGAAAACTTAAAACCTGCGCTGGCTTCCCTGTCGTCGAAAAGTACTTCTACTCCCTGTTCTTCCAAAGCACGGTATAATTCCTCGGATTTTTCTTTTACTGCAAGTTCGTCGATACGCAACGCGCAGAGATAAACCTGCCACGGCGCTATCGCCATAGGCCAGATAAGACCTTTATCGTCGTGACTTTCTTCGGCTACAGACGCTATCGCTCTTCCTATTCCTATACCGTAACACCCCATAATAGGATTGACGGCTTTGCCTTCTTTGTCCAGAACGGTCATTCCCATAGTCTTGGTATATTTGGTGCCGAGTTGGAAGATGTTTCCGACTTCGATACCGTTTCTTAAAACGAGTTTCTTACCGCAGACGGGACACTTCTCCCCTTCTTTTACCTTGGCTACGTCGTAAAAAGCCTCAATTTTTACGTCTCTGTCAAAATCTATTCCCTTGATATGATATTCGGGTTTATTCGCCCCTCCTACCAGGTTGTTCAGTCCTTTCAAGGATTGATCGAAAACCACGGTGGCGTCGGGTACGGATAAATTTATCGGTCCGATATTGCCTGCGTGCAAGCCCGGTATGTCTTTAATATTGGCGGGGACGACTTCGGCGGAAATAACCTTTTTCAATTTACTTTCGTTTATTTCGAGGTCTCCGCGTATAAAGCAAATTACGGGTTTTTCGGTGCCTTTGATAAAATAGCATACCGCCTTGACGGTTTTATTTTCGGGAACGTTCAGAAATTCGCTTACCGCCGCTATGTCGGCCTTGTCCGCCGTGAAAACTTCTTGAAGAGGTTCGCTGACTTCGTCGCGGAGATTGTCCCTTACCGAAACCGCCACTTCCATATTGGCTTTATAATCGCATTCGGAACAGAGTACGATGGTATCTTCCCCTACGTCGGTAAGAAGCATATATTCGTGAGCTACGCTGCCGCCCATCATACCGGTATCGGACTTAACGGCTACGACGTCTTTCATACCTATTCTTTTGAAAATACGGGTATAATAATATTTTTCCAGATCCTCATTGTCTATATGGAAAGAATAGGCGTCCTTCATAGTAAATTCACGTACCCTGATAAGTCCGCCTCTGCTTCTTGCCTCGTCTCTGAACTTGGTCTGGAACTGATAAATCATAAAGGGCAGCTGCTGATAGCTGTTGACGGCGTCGCGGGCAAAATGAACCGCCGCTTCCTCGTGGGTCATCCCGAGAACCATATCTCTTCCGCAACGGTCCTTGAAACGCACCATTTCGTCGCCGATGGAAAAATATCTTCCCGACTCCGCCCACAGTTCCTTAGGCATAACCACGGGGAAGGAAACTTCCTGTCCCTCCACTGCGTCCATTTCTTCGCGGATAATATTTTCTATTTTCCTGGCGATGCGCTTGGCAGGCATGGAAAGAGACCATATTCCGTTACTGACGAGTTTGATGTAACCCGCTCTGAGAAGCAATATATGACTGGGTATAGTAGCGTCGGACGGATTGGTTTTGGTCCTTTCCCCGACTAATTTGGAAAGTAACATATACGCACCTCGAAAACTATTTGGTCACTTTGACGGTTATTTTCCAGTCGCCGAGATAAAACTTATCCTGCTGTTCCAGAATATAAACCTTTACCGTATATTCGCCTGCAGTGGTATATTTATTTTCGTCGTCGAGTTTAAGCTTCTCTATATCGGCTTCGTCGTAAACGAGATTGTTGGAAACGGTCTTGGTGGTGCCGTCGGTCATATTTGCGGTAACGGTAGGCGTACCGAAAGCGTCGCCGATGTTTACCTTAACTTCGTCTATTGTGTAACTCGATACCAAAGAGGTAGGCTCGTCGGTACAAGCGATAAGCGTAGCAACGGAAGCAATCAATACGATTGCGACAAGAACTGAACAAACGATTTTTTTCATATATTAAACTCCTGAAAAGATAATTCCGAATTTTATTACTGTAATAATTATATACGTAAATTATATTTATGTCAATATATCTCTATAGTCTTAATAGTCTTAAAAATCCTTAAAAATTTAGATTATAAAAAATTTACAGCCGTAACCTAAATTACGGAAACGGCTGTCTTTTCATAAAAAATCATATTTCTTCGTCAATACGTACCGCATCGACGCAATTTGCGCTGACCACCAAAGATTTTCCCTTGCCCGCACGGTTGCGGTCTATAAGCACGTCTTCGGAAGAGATTTTTCTTACCGCACCGTCCTTGTCGATTAACGCAACGTTGCAAGGCTCGCTTACCGCACCTGCGTATAGAAGTTTTCCGGTAACCGTCATAACCTTTACTCCCTTCCTCGCCCGTTTGAGAGGTTCCACGGTGGACGCGATAACCCTCTTTGCAAACCCTTTCGAAATAAGAAGTATTTCTCCTATGATTTCATCGAACTCGGTATCGATCTGACAAGCAAGCTTTACCTGAGAACCTTCGTTAAGAACCATTCCGATTACGCCGCCTGCTTTCCTGCCCTGCAACGGATAATCTGCCGTTTCGCTGTTAAGGCATTGACCGTCGTCGCTGACGAACACGATGTTGGCTTCCTCTCTTTTGAACTCGACGTTAACGACCTCGTCGCCTTCTTTCAGAATTATACCTTGAAAAACGTCTTTGTTAACTACGTATTCCGACGCAAGGCTTCGCTTTACCATACCTTGTTTGGTGAAAAAGTAAATTTCTTTGGTCAGATCCTCTTCATTGAATTTTAAGACGGATACGGCTTTTTCGCCTGTGGGAACGTCCTCGAACAAATGCTCCAAAGGCTCTCCTTTATCCTTCCATGCCGACTCGCGCATATTATTAGGATTAAGACGATAACAGTTGCCCTGGCTACCGATAACCAAAATTTGCTTCTGTCCTTCCGAGTGTATGACGCATTTGGAAACGTCGGACGCGACTATAGGAGACGACTTGTCGGCAAGGATGTATTGTCTGGTATTCATAAACTTAATCCCACCGCACGCGTCGAGAACGACATAGCCTTTTTTCGCCTCGTCGGAATCAATCTTTTTGAAAGGATTGTAGTCGATATCTTCCAAACTCTTGACTATAACGCTGCACCTTCTGCTGGGATATGCGTTACGAATTTCGGTAAGTTCCTGCCTTACCACTTTAAGCTGCTCCGTCCTGGAAGAAACGATTTTTTCCAGTACGGCGATTTTTGCTTTAAGTTCGGCAAGTTCTTTCTGAATTTTGACAACTTCCATTTTCGTCAGATTGACGAGCTTCAAATCCAGTATGGCGTCTGCCTGTTTTTCGCTGAGAGGGAAAGCCGTCCTCAGTTTATCCTTTGCTTCGCTGCGGGAATTGCTGCTCTTTATCAATTCCACCACTTTATCGATTTCAGGCAAAATCATAGCGTAGCCATCTAAGATATGTTCTCTTTTTTTGGCGTTGTTTAAGTCGAACTGACTTCTTTTCAGGATAATTTCACGCTGATATTCGATATAATATTTTATTATGGGAATAAGCCCCATCTGTTGCGGACGTCCGTCGGCTATAGCCACCATATTTGCCGAAAAATTGCATTGCAAATCGGTTTTCTTGTATAGTAAATCGAGAATTTTTACGGCGTCTTCGCCTTTTTTCAGACGAATAACCACTCTTATACCGTTTCTGTCCGACTCGTCAACTATTTCCTGTATTCCCAACAAAATAGAGTTTTTGTCGTCTTTTGACTCCTTCTTTGCTCCTGCCGCAGCTTCTCGCAAGGCTAAAATCCTTTGCTGAAGTTTGCTTTTATTGACGCCGTAAGGTATTTCGGTAATAACTATGGATTGTTTTCCGTTTTCGCCGTTTTCTATTTCGGCTCTGGCACGCATAACGAACTTCCCTCTGCCGGTTTCATACATAGACTCGAATCCGTCCACAGGAACGATAAATCCGCCCGTACAGAAATCGGGTCCCTTGATGATTTTCAGCAGTTCGCTCAAGGGCATTTTAGGGTTGTCGATAAGCGCAATAACCCCGTCGATTACTTCCGTCAGATTGTGCGAAGGAATATTTGTTGCAAGTCCTATGGAAATACCTATACAGCCGTTTACCAGTAAATTGGGAAATCTCCCGGGCAGCAAATCAGGTTCGAGAAGACTGTCGTCGAAGTTTTTTACCCATTTTACGGTGTCTTTTTCAAGATCTCGCAACAATTCGCAAGCGAGATAGTCGAGTTTTACCTCGGTATAACGCATTGCCGCCGCTCCGTCCCCGTCGATGGAGCCGAAGTTTCCGTGTCCCTTAACAAGGGTGTTACGCATATTGAAGTCCTGCGCCATCTTCACCATAGCGTCGTAAACGCTGATGTCCCCGTGAGGATGATATTTACCCAAACAGTCACCGGCCACACGGGCGGATTTTTTATAAGGACCGTCGGGTTTCATATTCAGTTCGTGCATAGTGTATAAAATACGCCTCTGCACCGGTTTGAGTCCGTCCTCTACTCTCGGAAGAGACCTGTCCAGTATGATATATTCGGCATAGGGAAGCATATAATCGTGTATCGCTTTGGATAACGGTCTTTCGATTATATTCTCCTGGAATTTTTCCTCAGCCACAGCTTTTTTTCTTGCGCACATATCTTCCGTTTACCCTCCGTATTTTTCCATAAAGGTATCGACTTTGTTGAATTTTGCGTGACGGAAAATATATTCCTTACGTTTCTGCGCTCCGTCGTTCATAAATATATCCAGCATCTCCACCGCCGACGCCACGTCCTCCAACGTAACCCTCGTCAGTATTCTCGTTCTCGGATTGAGCGTAGTGTCCCAAAGTTGCTCCTTGCTCATTTCACCCAATCCCTTATAACGCTGAATATCTCCCGCGCCCGCCTTCATTTCCGCAGTCAATTCGTCCAGTTCCTCGTCGTTGAAAGCATATTTTATCACGCCTTTTTTCTCCACCTTGTAAAGCGGCGGCATTCCGACGTAAACTTTACCTTGCTCGATAAGTTCGGGCATCAGTTTGAAAAACATGGCAAGCAACAACGTCCTTATATGATAACCGTCGTAATCTGCATCGGATAAAATTATTATCTTATGAAATCTGAGATTATCCATCTTGAAATCCGCTTCGGTATCGGTGCCGAGGGCGGCAATTATGGTCATTATTTCTTCATTGGAATATATTTTTTCCCTGGAATTAGACTTTAAGACGTTCAGAGGTTTACCTCTCAGCGGCAAAACCGCCTGAGTACGCCTGTCCCTGCCTTGTTTTGCAGAACCTCCCGCACTATCTCCTTCTACTATGAAAAGCTCGCATTCCTGAGGATTTTTAGAAGTACAGGCGGCAAATTTTCCTACCAGAGTCGCACCGTTAATGGAGTTTTTCTGGCGTTGTTCCTGTTTTGCTTTACGCGCGGCTTCCCTGGTTTTATAAGCGCTTTGAGCCTGTGCAAGTATAAACGTCGCACACGCCTTGTTCTTGGGACTCTTGAAAAATTCCGATAATTTTTCATAAACCAGACTTTCTACCGCCGCACGTATATCCTGATTGCCTAATTTTCCCTTGGTCTGTCCCTCGAACTGGGCGTCCTGCATTTTTATCGCAAGTACGGTGGTCATTCCTTCACGGAAATCGTCCCCCGAAAAATTCGGGTCTTTTGCTTTAAGAAAATTATTATCCCTCGCATAATCGTTCATAAAACGGGTAAATGCGTTCCTGAAGCCCGCCTCGTGCGTGCCGCCTTCCGCCGTACGTATGTTATTGACGAAGCTATACATATGTTCGTTATAGGTTTTTGTATGCTGAATGGCTACTTCTATCTTTAATTTCGGCATTTCGGCGGAAAGATATATAATTTTATTTTTGGCTTCCTCCACCCCGTCGTTAATGTAATCGATGTAGTCATAAAGACCGTTTTCGTAATAAAACTCCATCGTGGACGGATTTTCGTCCCTGTTGTTGGTGAAAGTGGTTTTAACGCCTTTATTCAAAAAAGCAAGCTCCCTCATCTTGTTTTCCATCATTTCGGGATCGTACTTAATGCTATCGAATACCCTTTTGTCGGGCATAAAGGTAACTTTTGTGCCTTTTTTGTTGGTTTTGCCGATTTTTTTAAGCGGAGTCTTTACTATACCGCTATAGACCTCACCGTTCATTTCCGGAGAGTAAAATTCCTCCCGATATACGTATCCGTCACGGTAAACTTCAACGTTAAGCCACTCGCAGAGCGCATTTGTAACACTGGCGCCCACGCCGTGAAGTCCGCCCGCAAAACTGTAATTTTTATTGTTGAACTTACCACCTGCGTGTAATTTCGTAAAAACCAGTTCCACTGCCGGGATTTTCGCTTCGGGATGTATATCTACGGGAATACCTCTACCGTTGTCCTCAACGGTAACGGACCCGTCCTCGTTCAAAGTAAGATCCACTTTATTTGCAAATTTATTGGCGGCTTCGTCTATGGAGTTATCCACGATTTCCCACACGATATGGTGAAGTCCGTAAGTCGAGGTGTTGCCTATATACATTCCCGGCCGTTTTCTGACCGGATCCAACCCCTTGAGTACGGTAATGCTCTCGGCATTATAACGCTCTTTCGCCATCTTCTCCTCCGAGTATATATTACGGTGAAAATTAAAAAAACCTACAATATATTGTATCATAATAACACCGTATTGTCAATTCCGCATTTCCCCGACAGTAATGTTTCGGTACATAAATTCCTTAAATAAAATCTTTCGATTCAAAATTATTCCCGCACGATAAAAAAAGACGCACGATAAACGTGCGTCCTTAAAATTGTTACAATCGATTTACAGCTTCAAAGCAAACCTTTATTTCTGCTCGGAGGCGTCCTTAAGGTTCTTTTTGAGGATGCGGAGCTGTTTTGCGATTTTGGCGGGAAGTTTGTCGCCGAATATCTTGAAGTATTCGGTGATGTCTTTAGCTTCCGCTTTCCAGGTAGCTATATCCACGTCGAGAATGGATTTCAGATCGTCTATGGTGAAATTGTCCAGTCCTTCGAGATTGATGTCTTCGGGTTTGGGCAGTAATCCGATAGGAGTTTCCACCGCGTCCACGGTACCTTCGCAACGACGGATAATCCAGTCCAGAACTCTCATATTGTCGCCGAAACCGGGCCATATAAAGTTACCTTTCTCATCGGTACGGAACCAGTTGACGTTGAAGATTTTGGGCTTATTCTTAACTTTCTTGCCCATATCGAGCCAATGCTGGAAGTAGTCACCCATATTGTATCCGCAGAACGGAAGCATAGCCATCGGATCGTGACGGACTACGCCGACTTTACCTGCCGCAGCAGCGGTGGTTTCGCTCGCCATAATGGCTCCTACGAATACGCCGTGTTCCCAGTCTCTTGCTTCGTAAACCAACGGAGCAGCTTTAGCACGTCTTCCGCCGAATACTATCGCACTGACAGGTACTCCCTTCGGATTTTCGAATTCTTTGCTCAGGCACGGGCAGTTCTTTGCGGGAGCGGTGAAACGGCTATTGGGGTGAGCGCCTTTGATAACGTTGCCGTTGGCGTCGGTCTTGCCTTCGTACCACTTTTCGCCGGTCCAGTCTTCGGCTTTGACGGGAGCGGGTTCCTTAATACCTTCCCACCATACCGTCTTATTCTTGAGGTCGAGTGCAACGTTGGTGAATATGGTGTTTTTACGAGTACTCATAAGGGCGTTGTAATTGCTCTTGACGTTGGTGCCGGGAGCCACTCCGAAGAAACCGTTTTCGGGGTTTACGGCATACAACATACTGTTACGTCCCTTTCTGATCCAGGCGATATCGTCGCCGACCGTCCATACCTTGTATCCCTGGTCGGCATAGCCCTTCGGAGGAATAAGCATAGCGAGGTTGGTTTTTCCGCAAGCGCTGGGGAATGCGGCGGTAATGTATTTGACTTCGCCGTCGGGTTTCTCGATACCGAGGATAAGCATATGTTCAGCCATCCAGCCTTCTTTCCAGCCCTGATAGGAAGCTATACGGAGAGCAAAGCATTTTTTACCGAGAAGCACGTTGCCGCCGTATCCGCTGTTCAACGAATAAATGGTGTTGTCTTCGGGGAACTGGCAGATATATTTGTTTTCGTTATCGAGGGTAACTTTACTGTGAATTCCTCTCACGAAATCGTTGCTGTCGCCCAGTTTGTCGAAAACTTTCGGGGATACTCTGGTCATAATCATCATATTGAGTACGACGTAGATACTGTCGGTAAGTTCGATACCGTATTTTGCGAACGGAGAACCGATTTTACCCATCGAGAAAGGAATAACATACATGGTTCTGCCCTTCATCGCGCCGTCCGCTATGGCGTCGAGCTTGGCGTACGCTTCTTTCGGATCCATCCAGTTATTGGTGGGACCGGCGTTTTCCTGTTCACGAGAACAGATAAAAGTACGGTGTTCCACTCTCGCTACGTCGTCTTTTTTGGTGCGGTGATAAAGACAGCCGGGTAAAAGTTTATTGTTAAGTTTGATTATTTCTCCGGTTGCGATAGCTTCGCTGACCAGTTCTTTGTACTGCTGTTTGCTTGCGTCAATCCATACCACGTTGTCGGGCTTGAAAAGTTCTGTGTATTTCTTTACGAAATCCAGAACGTTCTGATTGTTAGTCATCATAAACATAACTCCTTTTCTTTGATATTCGGGCAAAGGACAGCCTTCGCCGTAAGTTTCTGGATAACATTATACCATATAACTTTTGCATTTGCAATATAAAAACCTTGTAAATCTACGTAAAAACCGTGTTTTACCCTTTCGGAAACAAAAAAAGCGGCTCGTCGGAGAGTCGCTTTCCTTATTTCGATAATAAACTTAATTAAAGGTTATAACCTAACTCGAACGCTTTGAAGTTAGCCGGGATAACTTTGGGTTTCTTGGCGAACTTGTGTTCGATGACGGCTTTCATGACCTCGGGACTGAACACGCCGCTTATCTTGGTGTATGCGCCCAACACGACTATATTCGCCGTTTTGGTATTGCCCGCTTCCAAAGCAAGACGGTTGGCGTCCACGTAATAGACCTTTACGTCGGTACGGGTTACTTTATTTTCGATAAGCGAACTGTTGACTATGATGCATCCGCCGGGTTTTACCCTGCTTTCGAATTTGGCAAGACTGGGTTTGTTCATAGCGATAAGAATATCGGGAGAAGCGATAATGGGGCTTGCGACGGGTTTGTCGCTGACTACCACGCTGCAGTTGGAGGTGCCGCCTCTCATTTCCGGTCCGTAGGAAGGAAGAAAAGTAACTTCTTTCCCGTCGTGAATGGAAGCAAACGCTATAAACATTCCTAAACTCTGTACGCCTTGTCCGCCGAAACCGGCGATTATGATTTTACTTTCCATATATTATACCTCCTTGAACACGCCGAGAGGATAAAGTTTCTGCATATCGGTCTTGACGTATTCCAAAGCCTGTTCGGTCGTCATACCCCAGTTCGTGGGACAGGAAGAAAGTAATTCCACAAAGGAAAATCCTTTCTTTTGCGCCTGATGTTCGAACGCGGTCTTAATCATTTTCTTAGCTTTACGGACGTTCGCAGGATCGGTCAAAGCCCCTCTTGCGATATAGCTGGGTCCTGTGAGAGTAGCCAAAAGTTCGCACATTTTGATAGGATGTCCGTTAACTTCGGGGTTACGTCCGTAAATACAAGTGGTGGCTTTCTGTCCTTCCAAGGTCGTGGGAGCCATTTGTCCGCCGGTCATACCGTAAATTGCGTTATTTATAAAGATAACGGTTATTTTTTCTCCTCTGGTGGCGGCGTGGACGATCTCCGCCATACCGATGCTGGCAAGGTCTCCGTCGCCCTGATAAGCAAATACGAATTTGTCGGGAAGAACTCTCTTGATTCCCGTAGCCACGGCGGGAGCTCTGCCGTGAGCCGCTTCCTGCATATCGCAATTAAAATATTTATAAGCAAAAACCGCGCATCCTACCGGCGCTACGCCTACCACGTTTCCTTCCGCACCCATTTCTTCCAGAACTTCGGCTACAAGCTTGTGGGCTATGCCGTGCGTGCAACCGGGACAGTAATGGAAAGGCGTATCCGTGAGCATTTTACTCTTTTTATATACCACTGCCATTTTATTTGCCCTCCTTCAATACGAATTCCACCAGATCTTCCGGCGTCATAACGTTACCGCCGCAACGACCGTAGAAATGAACGGGTTTAAGCATACCCGTAGCGAGTCTGACGTCTTCTATCATCTGTCCCATACTGAGTTCGGTGCAGACGAATTCCTTTACGCAATCCTGTTCCGCCACCTTTCTGAAAGCGTCGTTCGGGAACGGATAAAGGGTAATCGGACGCAAAAGACCTACTTTCTTGCCCTGCTCTCTCAGAATATTGACAGCGCTTTTCGCTATACGGGCAACGGTACCGTAAGCGGTCAGAACGATTTCCGCGTCGTCGCAGAGATACTCTTCGCACATCGTTTCGTTACGCGCCATTTCCGCATAGGTATCGGCAAGAAGTTTGTTGTGCGCTTCCAGTTCGTCGGGTTCGATGAGCAAGGAGTTGATAATATTGCGCTTTTCGCCCGTTCCGTCGCCGTAGGTTGCCCAGTTCTTTCTGGGAAGTTTGCTCAAATCCTTGAATTCGGGCAGTTCCACGGGTTCCATAATCTGACCGAGCATACCGTCTCCGAGTATCATTACGGGAACGCGATACTTATCGGCTTTATCGAAAGCGTCGTACATAATGTTAACGCATTCCTGCACGCTTGCGGGTCCGTAAACCAACATATGATAATCGCCGTGTCCGCCGCCCTTGGTAGCCTGGAAATAGTCGCTTTGCGCAGGTTGTATGCCGCCGAGACCGGGGCCGCCTCTCACCATATTGACTATAACGCAGGGAAGTCTGGAACAGCAAATATAGCTGATACCTTCCTGTTTAAGGCTGATACCGGGACTGGAGCTGCTCGTCATAGCTCTTGCGCCCGCGCCCGCCGCGCCGTAAACCATATTTATAGCCGCGACTTCGCTTTCCGCCTGAACGTAAGTTCCGCCGACTTCGAAGAGCCTCCAGCTCATATATTCGGGAATTTCGTTCTGAGGGGTGATGGGATAACCGAAAAACGCCCGGCATCCTCCGCGAACCGCCGCTTCCGCGATAGCTTCGTTACCTTTCATAAGTTCTTTCATATCTTTAAGACCTCCTTTGTGCCTCGGCACAGAACGGTTAATACGTTATCTTTCCACGCAAATAACGCTGTCGGGACACATAACGGCACAGTTGGCGCAGCCTATGCACTGACTCATATCGGACACCTGCAAAACGAAATATCCGTTACGATTGGTTTCGGTCTCGCTGAGCGCAAGAATTTTTTTCGGTCAGCTGAGAACACACAGTCCGCAACCCTTACACCTTTCTTTTTCGA
>ERZ1643251.4822-NODE-4822-length-11437-cov-5.542963_pt1 | contig 11437 bp, 9 predicted proteins | sample MGYA00579261_ERZ1643251 | MGnify/ENA primary metagenome ERZ1643251 (study PRJEB29033, sample SAMEA4952267) | chicken gut metagenome | biome: Broiler Chicken; feature: Gastrointestinal Tract; material: Caecum | place: Ireland | collected 2018 | study: Broiler... | reverse complement strand
CATGCATTGGGTTTGCTCCAGGAGCAAATGCGACACCAGCTTTTCTTCCATCTGGAGTTGCTCCTGTTTTCTTTCCATAAACAACATTTGAAGTAATTGTAAGCACAGATAATGTATGATGTGCATTACGATATAATTCATGTTTCTTTAATTCACGAATAAATCTTTCTGTAAGTTCTACAGCAATAGAATCTACACGATCATCATCGTTTCCATATTTTGGATAATCTCCTTCGATTTCAAAATCAGTTGTAATACCATCTTCATCACGAATTGGTTTTACTTTTGCATATTTAATAGCAGATAAACTATCTACAGCAACACTAAGTCCTGCTACTCCAAATGCCATTAAACGTTCTACATTTGTATCATGTAATGCCATTTGTGATTTCTCATATGCGTATTTATCATGCATATAGTGAATGATATTCATTGCGTCTACATAGATTTTCGCAACTTTCTCTAGTACTTTATCATAAGCAGTTTTTACTTCGTCATAATCTAATACTTCACTTGTAATTTTTGGTACATCTTTTAATACTTGTGTCTTTTTCATTTCATCGACACCACCATTAATGGCATATAGTAAAGCTTTAGCTAAGTTACAACGAGCTCCAAAGAATTGCATTTGTTTTCCAACTTTCATAGCAGACACACAACATGCGATTGCATAATCATCTCCATAAATTGGTCTCATTAAGTCATCGCTTTCATATTGTAGAGCATCTGTCTCGATAGACATTTTCGCACAGTAATCTTTCCATCCTTCTGGTAATTCCTTACTCCATAGTACTGTCATATTTGGTTCTGGTGCAGGTCCTAAATTAGTAAGTGTGTGTAAATATCTAAATGAGTTTTTCGTTACAAGGGTACGACCATCTAATGCCATACCACCAAGTGATTCTGTAACCCAAGTAGGATCTCCAGCAAATAAATCATTATATTCTGGTGTTCTTAAATGACGAGCAATACGTAATTTAATAATGAATTGATCAATAATTTCTTGTGCTCCTTTTTCATCTAATGTACCCTCTTGTAAATCTCTTTCAATATAAATATCTAAGAATGTAGAAGTACGTCCTAAACTCATAGCAGCACCATTATTTTCTTTGATAGCTGCTAAATATCCAAAGTATAACCATTGAGCAGCTTCTAATGCATTCGTAGCTGGTTTTGAAATATCAAAACCATATTTACTAGCCATAGATTTAATTTCTTCAAGTGCTGAAATTTGTTCTGTTAATTCTTCTCTCATACGAATCACAGAAGCTGTCATTTCTACTTCATCTAATTGACTTTGATCATATTTTTTACCTTCAATTAAACGATCAATTCCGTAAAGTGCAACACGACGATAATCACCGATAATTCTTCCTCTTCCATATGCGTCTGGAAGTCCTGTTAATAATCCCGCATGACGAGCAGCACGAATATCAGGTGTATAAGCATCAAATACTCCTTGATTATGTGTCTTACGATATTTTGTAAATACTTTTTTCATTTCTGGGTCAATTTCATATCCATAAGATTGAAGTGCACTCTCAACCATACGAATTCCACCCCATGGGTTACAGATTCTTTTTAATGCTTCATCTGTTTGTAATCCAACAATAACTTCATCGTCTTTTGAAATATAACCAGGTTCATAAGCATCAATTCCTGATACTGTTTTTGTATCTACATCGTAAATTCCTTTATCCAGTTCGACTTTCATTTTTTCTTCTAGAATACTCCAAACTTTTTTTGTCTTGTCTGTACTCTCAGTTAAAAATGATTCATCACCGGTATATGGTGTTACGTTACTCATAATAAAGTCACGTACATCAATTGTATTTTTCCAAGTTTCTCCTTTAAAACTTCTCCAAGCGTCCATATATTACCTCCTTCTAGTATCCTTTTATAGTATAACACATTTTAGAAAAACATGTATCAAAGTAAACGAATTTATAAAAAAATTGACAGTATACAATTTATTTACTGTCAATCATATTCATAAAGTCTTCTTCGGATAAAATTGGAACGTTTAATTCGAGTGCTTTTTGATATTTACTACCAGGATTTTCACCAACGATTACAGCTCCTGTTTTTTTACTAACACTACTAGACCAAGTTCCTCCAAGACTTTCTATTTTCGCTTGTGCTTCATCTCTTGTCATATGTTCTAAACTTCCTGTTAAGACAAAGCTTTTACCAGATAGTGGTAAATCAGAAGATGTAGCACCTAAGTATTTCATATTTACGCCATTTTCTTTTAAGCGATTGATTAAATCGATATTGATTGGATCTTGAAAGTATTTAACAACACTTTTCGCAATAATACTTCCAATATCTCGAATATCTACTAATTCTTCTAATGTTGCTTGTTGTAAAGCTTCCATAGTGTGATAATGAGCTGCTAGTATTTTGGCAGTTTTCGCCCCAACATGACGAATTCCTAGGGCAAAGAGTAGACGTTCTAGAGAATTCTTTTTACTGTTTTCAATACTCTCTAATAAGTTATTAATACTTTTTTCTCCGAATCCTTCTAATTCCATTAACTCTTGTTTCTTTTCATATAAGTGATAAAAGTCATCAAAAGTATTCAGATACCCCATATTATAAAAATCTTCGACAATGTTATCTCCAAACCCTTCGACATTCATCGCATTTCTAGAAACAAAATGAATTAATCCTTCTATTCTTTTCGCATCACAACGTGGATTCACGCAATAATAAGCAGATTCTTCTTCTTTTCTAACAAGTGGTTCATGACAAATTGGACAGTGGGTAGCCATTTGAAATGGAATTTCACTTCCATCTCTTCGTGATACTTCTGGACCAATCACTTCTGGAATCACATCTCCGGCTTTTTTAATTTTTACGGTATCTCCAATACGAATATCTTTACTAACGACATAGTCTTCATTATGTAAAGTTGTTTTAGAAATAACAGATCCCATTAATAATACTGGTTCTAAGATAGCATTTGGAACAACTTGTCCTGTTCTACCTACTGTAAATTTAATATCTTTTAATTTTGTTAAAACAACCATAGCTGGAAATTTATAAGCTGTTGCCCATCTTGGATATTTTACAGTATATCCACATTTTTGTTGATCATCTAATCCATTTACTTTAATAACGATACCATCTATCTCATAAGATAGTGTTTCACGTTTCTCAGTCCATTCACGAATGTAGTCTAATAGTTCATTTAAATTAGACACTAACTTGATATTCGGGTTGACTGTAAAGCCTAATTTTTCTAAGAACTTTAATGCTTCATAATGGGTATTTAATCCATAATCTTGGGCATTCGGTATGTGATACATAAAACTAGATAAATTTCTACTAGCAGCAATACTACTATCTAATTGTCTAACACTTCCCGCAGCTGCATTACGAGGATTGGCAAATGGTTCTTGATGATTTTTCTTTCTCATTTCATTTAAATCTTCAAATGATTTTTTTGGCATATAGATTTCGCCACGTACTTCGATATCTATTTTTTCTTTTAGACGTAGTGGAATATTACGGATGGTTTTGACATTGTGGGTAATATCTTCTCCTGTCACTCCATCCCCTCTCGTCGCTCCACGGACAAGTTCTCCGTCTTTATAAAGGAGTGACACAGAAAGACCATCAATTTTTAATTCACAAACATAACTTGGATGAGAAACGTATTTTTTTACTCTGTCATCAAAGCGTACAATTTCACTCTCATTAAATACGTTACTCAATGATAACATTGGAATTTCATGTCTTACTTTTTGAAAGTCATCAATGACTTCTCCTCCAACACGAACGGTAGGAGAATCACTGCGTACAAATTCAGGATACTTTTCTTCCAATCCTACTAATTCATGTAAATAATTATCATACTCTTGATCGGTTATCGTTGGTTTATCTAAAGTATGGTATTCATAACTGGCTTTATTTAATAATTCGACTAGTTCATCGATGTGTTTTTTAATATCTTGATTCATCTTTATCACCTTTTTTATTATATCATGTATCCTACATATTATTGTATAAAAAAAGAAAAGTTCCTTACTTTTCTTTTGCAATTTCATGTATATACTCTGAGATCTGTTCTTTTAAGTCATCTCGTTTTAAAGCATAATCAATCGTTGCCTTTAAATAGCCAAATTGGTTTCCAATATCATAATAAGTTCCATCCATTTCACACATATAAAACGGTTCTTTTGTCATCATCTCTTTCATCGCATCTGTAAATTGATATTCTCCTCCAGCACCCGTTTTTAACTGTTCTAAAATAGAAAATATTTCAGGTTTGACAATATATCTACCAAGCCCAGCATAAAGGCTTGGAGCTTCTTCTCTTTTTGGTTTCTCAACAATCGTTTTTATTTTTCCTGTTTTAGAATCTTCTAAATCAATAATTCCATAACGTTCTACTACATCTTCTGTTACTTTTTTAGCACCAATTACAGATGCATCATATTTCTCATAAATGTCAATTAATTGTCTTAACACTGGCTTTTCATACATCATCAAATCATCACCATACATGACTGCAAACGGTTCATCACCGACAAAATTTTTCGCTAGTAAGATGGCATGTCCACTTCCAAGTGGTTCTCCTTGACGAATCGTATAAATACGAGCCAGTTTTGAAATACTTTGTACTAACTCTACTTCTTTTGTTTTTCCCTTTTCACTTAAACGATGTTCTAATTCATAACTCTGATCAAAATAATCTTCAATTACTTTTTTATAAGAATTCGTAATTAATAAGATTTCTTCAATCCCACTTTGAACAGCTTCTTCAATAATATAATGCAAAGTAGGTTTATCGATAATTGGTAACATTTCTTTTGCAACTGCTTTTGTAACTGGTAAAAATCTAGTTCCCATTCCAGCAACAGGAATGACTGCTTTTCTAACTTTCTTCATATTATTTCTCCTTCTGTAATGCCGAATAAGTCCAAAAAAAGACAAGGGCTCCTATTCCAATAATAGCAAACCAAACAAGTGGATTATCACCATGTTCCGCCATAAAATCCTTAACCGGATCCATTAAATTATTTAATCCTTCTTCAATATTAAATAGTGTATACATATCTAAACTCCTTTCTTTTTAATGCTTTTATGACCTTTTAATAATTTTCTAATACCATGTGGATGAGCAAAAGCAATGGTCAAAATCGATTTATCAATACCGACTACAACCCCTTCACCAAACTGATCATGGATAATATGATCGCCAATTTGATATTCTGCATTTTTATCAATGACATTGGTTTTCTTTTGGAAGAAGCGGAATGCAGCTTGTTTTTCTTCTTGATCTTGTTCTACATATTTCGAATCAATTTCATCGATAAAGCGACTTGGTGGATTTTGACTATCCATTCCATAGATCGTTCTTCTTCTTGCATTCACAAGCCATAAACTTTTTTTTGCACGAGTAATCGCAACATAACAAAGTCTTCTCTCTTCTTCTAACTCTTCTGGATTCATAAAAGAATTATTATGTGGAAAAATTCCTTCTTCCATTCCAATTAAAAATACATAATCAAACTCTAATCCTTTTGCTGAATGAACTGTCATCAAAGTCACAACTTGATGATTATTTTTATGCTCTTCTACATCAGCAACTAAACTAATTTCCATCAAAAATTCTTCTAGCGAAACAATGCCATTATTTTCTTCAAAACTTTTTGTAATTGTTTTAAATTCTTCCAAGTTCTCTAGACGAATATCTGCTTCCATCGATTTTTCACTAGCTAGTTCTTGCTTCATTCCAGATTTCACTAATATTTCTTCTACTAATTCGGTCAGAGATAGATTTTGTTCAGCTAGAATTAAATCTTGAATCATATGTTTAAAAGTTAATTCTTTTCCTGAATCAATGACTTCAAAAATAGATTTTTCTTCTTCATTGGCTTTTCTCGTTAAATTTTCGATTGTTTTCGCACCAATCCCACGTTTTGGTGAATTAATAATACGGAGTAAACTGACATCATCATGTTGATTGTAAATCAGTCTCATATATGCGATTAAGTCTTTAATTTCTTTACGATTATAGAAGTAAAAACTACCGACCACTTTATATGGAATATTTTCTCTTAATAAAACTTCTTCCATATTTCGTGATTGCGCATTGGTTCGATATAATACAGCAATATTTTCTGGACTAACATGTTGATCGATCAATTTTAAAATCTCTTTCATAACATAATTTGCTTCGTCTTTTTCATCTAAAGCACGATGATAACGAATTTTTACGCCTTCTTCATTGTTCGTCCACAGATTCTTATCTTTTCTCTGTTTATTATTTTGAATGACATCATTGGCTGCATTTAATATCGTCTTAGTAGAACGATAATTTTCTTCTAACATAATTACTTTCGGATTTTTATAATCTTTCTCAAAGTTTAAAATGTTACGATAATTGGCACCACGGAACGAATAAATACTTTGATCGTTATCACCAACAACACAAATATTACGGTATTTCGCACTGATCATTTTAACTAAAATATATTGTGCTTCGTTCGTATCTTGGTACTCATCAACTAAAATATATTGAAAACGTTCTTGATATTCTTTCAATATTTCAGGATATTTACGGAATAATTGAATTGGTATCATCAATAAATCATCAAAATCAACAGAATCATTTTGTTTTAATTTCTGTTCGTATTTCTCATATACTTTTACTACTTTTTCTTCAAAATCAGTCTGAGCAAATCGTTCATATTCTACTGGTGTTAACAACTCATTTTTCGCTCCACTCATACGATTACGAATTGCCCTAGGATTATATTCTTTAGGATCTAATCCCATATCTTTCATGATTTTTTTAATTACGGTTAACGTATCATCACTATCTAAAATCGTAAAGTTTTTTGCTAGTCCTAATTTCTCATAATTCTCTCTTAATATTAATAACCCAAATGAGTGAAATGTCGATATTTGAATTTGATAACCGATTGGTCCTAACATCGTAATAATACGTTCTTTCATCTCTTTGGCTGCTTTATTAGTAAACGTGATTGCTAAAATATGTTCCGGAGCAATTCCGACTTCTTCTAATAAATAAGCGACTCTCGTTGTTAAAACTCTTGTTTTTCCACTTCCTGCTCCAGCTAATACGAGAAGTGGTCCTTCGACAGTTGTAACAGCTTCTCGTTGTTCTTTATTTAGTGCATCTAAATTCATATTCCACCTCTACTATCACTAGACTCATCATATCATATTTTTGTTCATTTGATAAGACTAGAACAGTGATTTAATACTTTTCCTGATATTTCTTTTGAATCTCTTCTTCTGAATATCCATTGATTAAATCCAACGTATCTTCAAAGTCTTGTCTTGCCATTTCATGCCACTTTACTAACTTTTGAATTTGTAAAAATAATTTTTCTTTATTATATTTTAAATCTTTTCGTAAACGATTTTCACTCTGTTTTTGGCATTGATCTTGTTCTAGCACTTGTAGAACTTTTAATTGAAACAAACAAACTACCATCATAAATACAACAGTTCCTATTACAAATAAAAGATTCGTTTCACGATATAACCATTGTAAAAAATAAAACGCTCCAAATATGACAAGAACAGTCGCTACAACAGATAGTACTTTACTTTGCTTCATTCTATTCACCTCTTAGGCATCATAACAGAATATATGAAAAATAACCGTCGAAAAAAGAAGAGATGTCTCTTCTTTAGGCCATGTTAGATAGAAAAAGTATCTAATTACCCCTCCCCCCTCCGAGGTAACTTTTTGCTAACCTTTTTCTTTCTATAATTATAATATTTTTTATACATACGGAACGTTCTTTGATAATTTAATTCTTTAACTTCTTGTTCAAATGGATATAGACGAGCAATTTCTTTATCCATTGATACAATTGTATCATACAACTCTTTTTCTCTTGCTTCTGCTTTTTCTTTTGTTTCAGCCAATTGCTCTTGTAATGCTTTAATTTGATCTGTAAATAATTTTGTCGTATGTTGTTCTCTTTTCACAAACTCTTGATATGTTTTTACATCCGGTAATTTTTTTACATCTAACTTCAAATTTTCTGTTTCTTTTACAAAAGTACTTACTTTTTCTTTAAGAGATTTTCGAATTTTTTTATAATATGTTGGATTTTTTAACTTTAATAACTCTTCACGAGAAAGTTCCATAAACTCTCCTTCAGAATAATAAGTTACGTAATCTTTAAAAGTAGATAAACGATCGGCATTATAATCGTAGTAGATTAGTGCGACTGGTGTTTCTAGTGCTAATGCAGGTAAAGCACAGTGCAAACGATCAGTAATAATTAATTTTGCATTTTGATATATTGTCAAATATTCTTTGACACGATCCATTCTTTCTTCTAATGTCATAGAAGCACTTTCTTCTGGTTTTAACCAATGACTCATTACTTTAATTTCATATTCCGGAAATAACGTATGTACTTTTTCTACAATTTCCTCTTTCATATCAATCACACAGATATAGTTTTCTACTTTTTTCTTACCAAGCTGATCTAAGGTCAAAGTCATACATCCAGAGAAATACGTATCATATCCTTTTTCTTTTAATACTGATTCTGTTACAAGATCACGACAACCAATTTTTCCATATGGTTTTAAAAACTCTTTTGTATATCCATCTAAAAATTCATATCCTCGTTTTGTAATAAGATCATTTTCTGTAAAATGCATTGAAATTAATAATGGATGAATATACGGTGTAAATGGAAAATGGGTTTTCTTATGTAGATACCATCCATTCATAATCGTTGCAACATATTCTTTTTTATCCGGTACAAATTCATCCATTGCTTCACGATCAATCACATAATCTACTCATGGTAGAAATTGCATTGCTGCATAAGATTGAATATCATCCCCTAAATTATCCGTCTCTTTATATAAAATTAAGCCATATTTCACAGTATCCCAACTTTCTACCATTATTATATCATAACCACTTCATTTATCAAATGATTTCCGCTCTTTCTTATTTCACAGAACCTAGGTCATTTATCTATACTACTTCGCTATTACAGAATATACTATCATTGAAAGAGAGGGATTATTTTGAAAAAAGTAGTGATTTCATTGATTGGATTACTTATTATTATTGTCCTATCAGTGATTTATTTTTATACGAACAAGCCAAAATCAGATTTAAAGAAAGTAAAGGTTGCCGAAGTTACACATAGTATTTTTTATGCTCCACAATATGTTGCCAAACAATTAGGTTATTTTGAAGAAGAAGGATTGGAGGTTGAATTTATTTTAACTCCAGGAGCAGATAAAGTAACTGCAAGTGTTTTATCTAATGATGTCCAAATCGGATTTGCTGGTAGTGAATCAACGATTTACGTTTATAACCAAGGCGAAAAAGACTATTTAGTAAATTTTGCTGGTCTTACCAAAAGAGATGGAAGTTTTATTGTTGCACGAGAAGATATCAAAGATTTTAAATTAGAAGATATGATTGGAAAAACTGTGATTGGTGGTCGTAAGGGTGGTATGCCAGAAATGACGTTCGAATGGGCACTATCAGAAGCAGGAATTGATCCAAAAGAAGATGTCAATATTGATACAAGTGTAGAGTTTGCAGCAATGAGTGGTGCATTTATTGGTGGAAATGGAGACTTTGTCAATTTATTTGAACCAAATGCATTACAACTTGAAAAACAAGGATATGGTCATGTCGTTGCTTCACTAGGAGAATTAGGTGGTGTCGTACCATATACTGCTTATCATGCTAGAAAAAGTTATATAGAAAATAACAAGGATGTCATTCAAGGATTTTCAAATGCAATTCAAAGAGGAATCGACTATGTAAAAAATCACTCTGATGAAGAAGTTGCTAAAGTAATCTTAGATGAATTTCCAGATACTTCTTTAGAAGATGTAACAGAAATTGTAGGTCGTTACCGTAACAACGATTCATGGTTTGATACAACTTACATTGAAAAAGAAAATTTCGAACATATTCAAGAAATAATGAAAAATGCAGGTGAATTAGAAAAAACTGCTCCTTATGAGAAATTAGTAACTACTGAATTTGCAAAAAAATAAGATGAAACCAATTTTACGTGTCAATCATTTAAAAAAGATTTATCACACCAAACAAGGAGAAACACCTGCGATTGAAGAAGTTTCCTTTTCACTTAACCCAGGAGAATTTATCGCCATTGTAGGACCTAGTGGCTGTGGAAAATCAACAATTTTATCTATTCTGTGTAACTTATTAGAAAAATCAGGTGGTACTATTGAAACCGATAAAGATACTTCTTTTGGATACATGTTACAGCAAGACTGTCTTTTTCCTTGGCGAACAATTTTAGATAATTGTCTCTTAGGATTAGAAATTACAAATCAAAATACAGAGAAAAATAAACAACATGTATTACAATTATTAAAAACATACGGACTAGAAGAATTTATCCATAGTTATCCAGCAAATTTATCAGGAGGTATGAGACAGCGAGTCGCACTCATTCGTACACTTGCGACTAAACCAGATATACTCCTTTTAGATGAACCATTTTCGGCTTTAGACTACCAGTCAAGATTGGCTGTATCAGATGATGTATATCGTATTATAAAACAAGAGAAAAAAAGTGCGATTATGGTAACGCATGATCTAGCAGAAGCCATTAGTATGGCCGATCGTATTATCGTATTAACAGAAAGACCTTGCCAAATTAAAAACATTCATTCCATTCATTTTGAACATCGTAGTACTCCAATTGAAAATAGAAAATGTAAAGAATTTTCTAAGTACTATGATCAAATATGGAAGGAGATCGATTTTCATGTATAGTCATGAACATCTTACATTTCTAAAGAAGTTAAAAAGACAAAGCCGTCATGTTAAAGTAACACAACTTCTTATTCTCCTTTTATTTCTCGTTATTTGGCAATTAGCAGCGAATTTTGGACTAATCAATACATTTATCTCATCTAGTCCTAAAAACGTCTTAGAAACAATTTATGGACTCATGAAAAGTGGTGAATTATGGTATCACATATGGGTTACTACCTATGAAACAATCATCAGCTTCTCACTTGGAACTTTTCTAGGATTCTTCATCGCTACTATACTATGGTGGTGGCCTTTTCTCGCAAAAGTACTAGATCCATATCTTACTATTTTAAATAGTCTACCAAAAGTCGCACTCGGTCCTATTATCATCATCTGGGCCGGAGCTGGAAAAGGATCCATCATACTAATGGCATTATTTATCTCAGTCATCATTACCATTATTAACGTATATCAGAGCTTTATCGAAGCCGATCCTCATAAAATTAAATTATTACAATCATGGAAAGCAAATAAATGGCAAATATATACCAAATTAATTATGCCAGGCAGTCTACAGACAATGGTGAATGCACTAAAAATAAATGTTAGTATGTCTTTAATCGGGCTATAAGACATATGGAGAGAAAACACTATAATTTTTATGTTAGTTCT
>ERZ1643251.4821-NODE-4821-length-11438-cov-5.297198_pt1 | contig 11438 bp, 9 predicted proteins | sample MGYA00579261_ERZ1643251 | MGnify/ENA primary metagenome ERZ1643251 (study PRJEB29033, sample SAMEA4952267) | chicken gut metagenome | biome: Broiler Chicken; feature: Gastrointestinal Tract; material: Caecum | place: Ireland | collected 2018 | study: Broiler... | reverse complement strand
AGATGAATGACACTTCAAACACGTTATTCGAGGATGTTGGTGGTTATATAATCCACCCCCGCCCCGATCAGCTTTTCCGCGTCCTCCGGGCGGTCGATGGTCCAGCAGTTGACTTTCAGCCCCGCGGCGTGCAGCCGGGCGACGTATCCGGGCGTGACGCAGGATCCGCAAAGGTCGGCGCCGAAACGGTACTTTTCCATAAAGCGGAAATTCTCTTCGCTCGCCTCACAGGTGAGAAATTCGATCTCCGCCTCCGGGTACAGTTCCCGCAGGTCGACGAGATTTTCCCCGCTGAACGAAATGAAAATCGTCCTGTCCAGCCACCCCATGTCTTTGACGACCGCGGCGATCCCCGCGACGTGTCCGCGCGGCATGCGGTTTTTCAATTCGAGCACCGCCGTCTTTTCGTACTTGCGGCAGATCGAAATATAATCGTTCAAAGAAGGCAGACGGAGATCGGAGCGGGGAGTCCCGTCCGTGTCTGGCAGCGGCACGCGTATGAGAGTATCAAAATCCGTCTTTTCCACCTGTAAATCGACGCCTGCCACCCGCCTGAGATCGTCGTCGTGCACGACGATGTATTTGCCGTCTGCGGTGACGTGGACGTCCGTCTCGATGCCGAAATAGCTCTTCACGCCCGCCGCGACGAACGCCGCGCAGGTATTTTCCTTTTCCAGCCCCGAAACGCCGCGATGGGCGACGAGGCGACAGCCCTTCTTATCGATCGCTGTGGTATTCATTTTCCTGACCTCCTGTTTCCGAAGATATTTTATCACTATCTCCCCGAAAAGTCAACCGCGAAAGGGGGTTTTCTCTCCGACGTCCCGTTTTCGTTCAGCAATCCGCTGATGCCGTAAAACACCAGCGCCCCCACGTCCCGGGAAAACTCGGACAAAGGCCGGCGATTTCGGGAATTGAACCAACACTGATAAGCGGACACCATTCCGGAGGTGATGAAATCGGCGGCGAGCCCGCTCCTGTCCTCCGCTGCGGGAAGCTGTTCCGCGAGCGTCTCCCGCACCTTCGTTTTCAGGGAAGAAACGATCTTGCGAACGAGGTGCGAATTGGCGTCTATCTTCATGAAACGACTGTAAAACTCCATGTCGCTGTCGATGATCTCGTTCAGCGACTCAAAAATCAGACGGGGATTTTCAAAGCTCTTTCCCAGATCGATATTGCGGATGACCCTCTCGAATACGGATATGATCTCGTTTTCTATCTCGTCCAGAATCTCATGGATACCCGCATAATAGTTATATACCGTCTTGCGGTTGATGTCCGCCACGTCCGAAATGTCCTTGATCGTGATCGCGTTCAGATCTTTTTCGGACAGCAGCGTCGCAAACGCGTTGCGTATCGCCCGCTTGGTCTTTAAGACACGGCGGTCGGTTTTTTTCTCCGGACCGTTTTCTTCCTTCCTCTTCATATACGACTATGACCTCCCGTCACGATATCCCGTTTCGAATGACGACCGCGTTCCCCGGCGTGCACGCCGGCGCCGGCACGCGCAAACGCGAAAGGCAGAACGTACGCTTTTTGGCGGAACGCCCCGCAGACAAACCGACGCCCGGTTCCGTTCGTCAAAACCCTGCCCTATCCATTTTTTCGAAAAAACCGAAAAAGGCGCCTGCGCCCTTCAAGGAGGATTCAAAGGGGCAAATCCTTTTTGCGGAAACGTATGCTTCCCGCGATGTAAAAGATCAAGCCGACCGCCACAAGGACCGCCATCTTCCACAGATACGCCGTTCCGCCAGCGAGGACGGAAACCTCGTCGAACAGCGAAATGATGGTGATGTAATTGAATCCGTTCAGCGCATCCATGCGCATGATGGAAGGCATGACGGAGGAACCGAACAACCCCAGCATGGAAGCGACGAGAAAGAACATATTGATGCCGCCGCCTATCCCCATCGAATATTTGCTGCGATTGAACTGACAGGAAGTGAAAAAACAGATGCCGCTCATCGCAAACGACACGAGGAAAGCGCCGAGATTCATCAGCAGCAGTTTGCCGTACGTCAGTCCGGTGTCCGCCTCGGCGAGAGAAAAGCAGACGAGAGAAGTGACGGAAGTGCAGAAAAACATCGCGAAAAGGGAGAGTACGAGAAACATCGCCTGTGTGAACACGACGGTATTTCTCTTCACGGACGTGGACAGGACGTATGCCATCGAACCGCTGTCCACCTGCCCCGCGATCAGCGAATTTGCCGTCATGATGAGATAGACGACGGGCAGCAGCAGCCCCGCCATTTTATAGAAGATGGAACCGACCAGCGAGCCGTACAAATCCATCTGTCCGATCTCCGCCAGCGCGTCCGCCACCCCTTCGGGCAGACTTGCCAAAAGGCTTTCGGCGACGCCCGCCGTCACCTCCCCGGCAATGCTCTCTTCCGTCTCCCCGTCCTGCATGTGTTCGAGACGATAGGCATAATTGGCGCGGAAATCGACGAGGGCAAAGACGGAAATTTCCTTGACTTCGGCATAGTCGGCAAACCCGAATTCCGCATACTGTTCCGCCGTGACGCCGTAATCTTTCAGCGCCGCGAGAATCATGGAAATGTTCTCCTCCCCCACCATATTGCCCGCAATGAACACCGCGGCGTTTTCGGCGGCATACTCCTGCCGATAATCGGCGCGATCCTCTTCGAACGACGTGAGAATCCCCGCCACGTCGTATCTGGGCGGTTCTTCGCCGAGCGCAGTGTAGAAATCGTCGAACATGTATTCGTCCTCCCCCGTCATCGGGTTGAGCACATAAAAGATCGCCCCCTGCAGTTCCAGCGCCTCGGCAGAGCCTTCGGCGTATCCCTTTTCTTCCGCGAGCGAAGCGGCATAATCCCGCATTTCCGCCACCGCGCCGCCGTAGACGGACGAATAGATCGCCTGAGCCGCCGCGGCGTAAGCCTCTTCCTGCGTTCCGCCCGCAAGCAGAACCGCGCAGCAGGCTCTGACGGCGACTTTGTCCGTCACGGAATCGGCGGCGGCAAGCGCTTCCTCCGGCGTCTTTCCGGCGGAAACGGCAGCGTTGTAAGCGGCGAGATACGCGAGGACCTCCTCCGTTTCGGGCACGGAATACTCCTCTTTGCCCGAAAGTTCGAGAATCGTCCCGTCAAAGTGCTCCAAAGCGTTTTCCGCGACGAGATAATTGCCGATGGCGCGCGTCTGCAGCTGGGAAGTGACCTCCCCTTTGATGATGGTATCCGTCACCGAGACCTTGACTGCGGCAAGATCGCCGCCGCCCACGACCATCATGACGCAGGCGAGCATAAAACAAGTTGCGATCGTAACGATCGCCCACATCAGACCGTTCGCTTTGCAGGACTGCTTGAAAAGCGGTTTACTGAACATGTCCGTCCTCCTTTTTCGCCTTTTCCGACTCCAGAATTTCCTTGAAATGTCTTTCCAGCGTATGCCGCACTTCGGAAACAAACTTGATCCGCAGATGCGCCAGCACATACATCAGGCGGTTTATGTCCGCTTTTTCCACCTCTGCGGTCGCCTGAAAGTACTGCGGCTGTTCGCGCACGATCCGAAAACCGCAGTTCCGGAAGGCAAGCCAGTCCTCACGGACGAGAAACTCTATTTTAAACTGCCGGACGGGTCTGTTCAGCACGGCGGCCATCTCCGCCACATCCACGATCCGCCCGTTCCGGATCATCGCCACCCGATCGCAGGTGTCCTCCATTTCCTCAAACATATGCCCGCTCATGAACACCGTTTTGCCCCGCGCGTGTTCCTCTTCGATGAGGGAAACAAACGACTCCCGCATGAGGGGATCCAACCCCGTCGTCGGCTCGTCGAGGACAAGTATGGGCGGATCCGCCATCAGCGCGGCGACGATGGCGGTCTTTTGTTTCATTCCCTTGCTCATACGCTTTAAGGGAGCGGACGTATCCAGTTGCAGCCGTTCCACCAAAGACGCCGCGTACCGTCTGTCTTTCACGCCGAGAAATTCCGCCTGACTTCTCAAAAACGACGTGCCCGTCGGCAGATCGGGAAACGAGATCTCTCCGGGGACATAGCCGATATAGCGGGCTATCTCGCTCGCATGCGACCACGTTTCCATCCCCTTCACGAACGCCTCTCCCGAAGTCGGGCGCAGAAAGCCCATGATCAGGCGGATGGAAGTCGTCTTGCCGCTTCCGTTCGTGCCGACGAAACCGAGCATCTCCCCCTCCCGCACGTCGAGATTCACGCCGAAAATGCCCCTTCCTTCTCCGTAATCTTTGGTCAGTTCTCTCAGCCGAATTGCCGCTTTTGCCATACGCCCCTCCTTTTCCGTCTCTTCCGTTCCTCTGTCCTAAAAATCGCGTTCATCAAAACCCTGTCCCTCACAAATTTATCCGAAAATCCATATCTTCCCTGTAATAGCTCATGAAATAGTCCTGCAGCGTCTCGCGGAGATGTCCGAAATCCCGCAGGGGAAAGGCAGAGAGCAACCGCACGAATTCGTTGATATACCGATCGTCGGTGGCGACCAGAATCCCGCCCTCCTCCCGCCTGCACGCCAGCAGCCGATACAGCGGACTGCTTCCGCACAGGGAAAGAAATCCCTCGCAGACGCCCCTGTCCGCGAAGCGGATCTCATAGAGTTTATGGGTGGAATGTTTCAGTTCTTCCGAAGAGAATTCGGAGATCAGCCGCCCGTCGCGGATGATCGTAATCCTGTCGCAGGTGGCCTCCACTTCCGAAAAGATATGGCTGGACAAAAGGATGGTTTTTCCCCTCGCTTTCTCCTCTTTGATAAAGCGGATAAACACGTTCTGCATCACGGGATCCAGACCGCTCGTCGGCTCGTCGAGAATAAGCACTTCGGGGTCGTGCATGAATGCGGACACGATCGCCAGCTTGCGCTTGACTCCCAAACTCATCCGCTTGGTATCCCCCGAAGGATCGAGTTCGAACAGTTCCAGAAGATATTTCAGCCGCCTTTCTCCGCCCCCGCTGCGACCGCCGCGCAGATCCCGCATCATGCGCAGAAATTCCTTTCCCGTCAGCCCCGCAGGCAGCGCGATTTCCCCCGGGATATATCCCACTCTGTTCAGGATTTCCGGATAATGCGAAAAGGATTCCTTTCCGAAAATACACGTCCTGCCGCCGTCCGGGCGGGAAAAGCCCATCAGATGGCGCACCGTGGTCGATTTCCCCGCGCCGTTCGGCCCCAAAAATCCGAAAACCTCTCCTCTGTCTATGCGGAAAGAAACATCGAACACCCCTCTGCCCGAACCATAGTCCTTCGTGAGCCGCTCCACGTCGATGACGCTCATATCCGCCTCCTTCCGCCCGCCGTATGCGTTTTTTCGATTTGTATATTAAATCCGTTTTTTGACTTATTACACATCTGTGTATTTATTATACCTCTCCCGAAAGGGATTGTCAAGGGCAGGCGCCGGACAAAAAGAAAAAGCGCGGTAGAAAAAACCGCACTTTCTTTCCGAACTCAGACTTATACCTCACAGCGGTATAACTATGTTACTTTTATAACGCCATATCCCGGAACGGAAACTGCGGGGGCGGGGTTTTCAGCGCCCGTCCGCGCCGCAGGGCAGGACGCCGGGGGCGGGACAGGTCTCCCGGCGGTAAGTCTCGTAAAAGCGGTAGCCGCCCGCAAAGTTCAGACAGGTTCTGCCGTTTGCCGTCAGGATGCGGCAGGCGAGATAGCTGCGGATGCCCGACTGGCACATGACATAAACGGGTCTGTCCTCCGGGACCTCCCGCAGCCGTCCGCGCAGTTCGTCCAGGGGGATATTGACAAAACCTTCGGCGTGGCCGCGGGCGTATTCGCCGGGGGTGCGCACGTCCAGAAGGCAGACGCTGCCGTCCCGCGGAAGCCCTGCGACGTCCTCCGCAAAAAACTGCGACATCTTCCCCGTCTCGACGTTCTCCGCCACGAATCCGACCATGTTGACGGGATCTTTCGCAGAGGAGTACGGGGGCGCATAGGCGAGTTCCAGGTCTTTGAGATCGGTGACCTTCGCACCGCAGCGCATCGCCGTGCCGATCACGTCCAGCCGCTTGTCCACCCCCTCGAAACCCAGAATCTGCGCGCCGAGAATGCGCAGGGAGGGGCGCTCGTACAGCACTTTGACGGTCATGACGCGCGCGCCGGGATAATAGGAGGCGTGATTCGCGGGCGAAAGGATGACCTTTCCGTAAGAGAGCCCCGCCCCCTTCGCGCGCTTTTCCGTCATGCCCGTCGCCGCGGCGGTCAGGGAAAACAGCTTGATGACGGACGAACCCTGCGTGCCCTTGTACTCGGAATCCAGACCGCAGATGTTGTCGGCGGCGATCCGCCCCTGCTTGTTGGCGGGCCCCGCAAGCGCGATGAGCGCGGGCGCGCCCGAGACGAAATCGGTCACCTCCACGGCGTCGCCGACGGCGTACACGTCGGGCGCCGAAGTGCGCATGTGCGGATCCACCGCGATTCCGCCCCGCGTCCCCAGCGCCAGCCCCGCCCTTTCGGCGAGCGCGGTGTCCGGCGTCACGCCGATCGCCAGCACCGCCATGTCCGCCTCCGCGCGGGTGCCGTCCTTGAATACGGCGGCAATTTTATCCCCCGAACGCTCGAAACGGGCGGTGTCGGCATGAAAGAGCAGGCGCACGCCGTTTCTGCGCATTTCGGCGTGAATGCCGCATACCATGTCTTCGTCGAAAATCCCGAAGAGGTGACCCGACCGCTGCGCGATCGTCACTTCCAGCCCCAGCCCGCGCAGATTTTCCGCCATTTCCAGGCCGATGAATCCGCCGCCGATCAACAGGGCGGAACGGGGCTTTTCCCGGCGCACGAAATCGGAGATCGCGACGGTGTCTTCGACGGTGCGCAGCGTAAACAGCCGCTCCCCCTCTATGCCGGGAATCGCGGGCACGATCGGCTTCGCCCCCGGCGAAAGCAGGAGTTTGTCGTACCCCTCTTCGTACGTTTTTCCCGTGCGCAAGTCGCGGATCTTCACCCTTTTGCGGGCGAGATCGATTTCCTCCGCTTCCTGACGGACGCGCGCGTCCACGCGGTAGCGCACGCGGAAATTTTCGGGCGTCTGTAAAGTCAGATCCCCGAAATCCTCTATGACCCCGCCGATGTAATAGGGCAGGCCGCAATTCGCATAAGAGACGTACCCGGAGCGCTCGATCATGACGATTTCCGCGCGCTCGTCCAGACGGCGTATTCTCGCCGCCGCGGTCGCGCCGCCCGCGACGCCGCCGACAATGACGACTTTCATATATTTTCCTCCTTTGGGAAAAATCCCGCTTTTTATTTTATTATACACCCGGATTCCGCCCTTTGTCAAGCGCGCCGCGCCACCGCATCCGCCCTGCCATGGCTCCCTTGTGCAAAGGGAGCTGTCATGCGCAGCATGACTGAGGGATTGTCTGTTCGGGTTTCAATTTGCTTCAAAATTGCCGTCATCTCTCCCCTGCCTATCTCATTTTTCAAACTCTCTTATCCCCTCCGGTGCCACCTCCCCTTCCCATAAGGGGAGGCAGGAAGTCGGCGTGTGACCTCTCCCCTTTCCAAAAGGGGAGACGTGAAAAAAAGGGTGCTGCACCGCCGTCCGAAGATCAAAAATTTGCCGTCGTCAAATCCCTGGCAGCCTCTTTTCAAGAAAAATCCCGCCGCGGCAATAGCCGCGGCGGAAAAACTTTCTGCCGGTTTTGCTTTTATATGGGGTGCAGATCCCCTTACAGGTCTTGTCAGCGCTGCACCCTGCCGCTGCCGTCGCCGCCTGCCAGCGCTTCCACTTCCGCGAGCGAGACTATGTTATAGTCCCCTTCGATGCTGTGTTTCAGGCAGCTCGCCGCCACCGCGAATTCGATCGCCCGCTGCGGCTCGTACCCGTTCACCAGCGCATGGATAAGCCCGCCGCCGAAGCTGTCTCCGCCGCCTACCCGATCCACGATGTGCATACTGTACTTTTTGGAAAAATATCCCTTTCCGTCCGTGTACAGCATTCCCGACCAGTCGTTGTCGTTCGCGCTCTTGCTCTCCCGCAGCGTGACCGCCACTCCCCGAAACCCGAACCGCTCCGTCAGCTTCTTCGCCACCGATATGTAACCGTCACGGTTGAGCTTTCCGCCCGTGATGTCGCTGCCTTCCGCTTCGATTCCGAACACGTCTTTCGCGTCCTCTTCGTTGGCGATGCAGTAGTCCACATATTGGCAGATTTCCCCCATCACTTCCCCCGCTTTCTGCTTGCTCCAGAGTTTCTTGCGGTAATTCAGATCGCAGGAGACAAAAATCCCCCGCTTCTTTGCCTCTTTCGCCCCGTCCAGGCACGCCGCCGCGATCTCGTCGCCCAGCGCCGGCGTGATTCCCGTAAAGTGGAACCAGCTCGCCCCGTCCAGAAGCTTCGCCCAATCGAATTCCTCCCGCTTCGCCTCCGCGATCGCCGAATGCGCGCGGTCGTAGATGACCTTGCTCGGGCGCTGGCTGGCTCCCTTTTCGCAATAATAGATGCCGACCCGATCCCCGCCGCGGACGATCCCCGACGTGTTCACGCCGTACTTCCGCAGACTGTTCACCGCCGCCTGCCCGATTTCGTGCGCCGGCAATTTGGTCACGAACATCCCCTCTTCGCCGTAGTTGGCAAGGCTCACCGCCACGTTTGCCTCCGCTCCGCCGAACGTCGCCTCCAATCTGTCGCTCTGCACAAACCGCAGATAATTCTCGGGCGCCAGACGCAACATCAGCTCCCCGAACGTCACTACCTTTTTCATCTCCGTCAAAAACCTCCCGTCAAAAAATCCGTTTGGAAAACAGTCGCGGCTGAGACGCGAAGCGCGAGGCTTTCCGCCGGGGAGTTTACTTTGACGTAAATGACCCGAGGAAAACGCAGCGCGACAAAGTATTCAGCCGATGAATGTTTTTCAAACCTTTAACGCCTCTTCCACAAACGAACTCCCGCCCACGGCATAAATTTTATCCCAGGCGAGATATTCGTCGATGTTGTCCTTGTTGATGCCGCCCGTGGGGATAAACTTCACCTGCGGGAAGGGCGCCGAAAGCGCCTTCAACGCCTTCAATCCGCCGTATACGTTCGCGGGGAAAAATTTGAGGACGGTCAATCCCAAGGAAATCGCCTTCATGATCTCCGTCGGCGTCACGCAGCCGGGATAATAGGGCACGCCCGCCTCACGGCAGATGCCCGCCACCTCTTCGGACAGCCCGGGCGAAACGATGAATTTCGCGCCCGCCGCCAGCGCGCGGCGGCACTGCCCGCCGTTTATCACCGTCCCCGCGCCGACGTTCATGTCGGGAAATTCCCGAACGGCGGCTTTGATCGCCTCTTCCGCGCACGCCGTGCGGAAGGTGATTTCCGCGCAGTTTATTCCGTACGCTTTCAGCGCCTTCAATACGGGCGCCGTCTCTTCGACGCTGTTCAGCGTCACTACCGGAATTCTTTTATCCATTTTTTAATCGCGACCTCCTAATCGCAAATCATTTATCGAATATTTTTCACTTTCCGTTTTCACGGCCTTTTTATCCCCTCCGTCTCGCTCCGCTCGACACCTCCCCTTACCATAAGGGGAGGCAAGGAGCAGTGCCGAAATTTGAAGCGTCAGGCGCTCGTCGGACGCGAAGGGCGCGGATTCGGCGCAGGGAGCGTACAAAAAGGTTCCGACCAAACCGAAACGCAAGTCCGACAAAGTATGGCAAGATGAATGGCATTTGAATTTCCTCAAAGCCGGGTCGAGCGAAGTTTAAGGCGTTAGTCGCGTCTGAGACAAGGAGTCTGCGGATTTTGCGACGGGAGCGTACACAAAAGTACGTGACCGAGCAAAAACGCAAAGACGACACAGTATCAGACGATGAATAACGTCTTAAACACCGGAGTAGGCGGAGAATCCGCCGTCAATGGGAACCACCACCCCCGTCACAAATCCGCTGGCATTGTCGTCGGCGAGCCACAAAAGGCAGCCGATCAGGTCGTCGATCTCGCCGAATTTCTTCATCGGCGTCGCCGCCAGAATCTTGCCCGTGCGCGCCGTCGGCGTGCCGTCCCCGTTATAGAGCAGGGCGCGGTTCTGATTGGTCACGAAAAATCCGGGCGCGATGGCGTTGCAGCGGATGTTGCAGGGCGCGAAATGCACGGCGAGCCACTGGGTGAAATTGGAGACGCCCGCCTTCGCCGCCGAATACGCGGGGATCTTGGTGAGCGGCCGATAGGCGTTCATCGACGAGATGTTGATGATGTTCCCGCCCGTCTTGACCATGCCTTCGGCAAATACCTGGGTCACCAAAAACGCCGAAGTGATGTTCAGATCGAACACGAATTTCAGCCCGCTTTCTTCCAGCGCGAAGAAGTCCTTGACGCCCGAAAGGCCGGGGGTCATCGTCTCGTTGTCCGTGGTGGCGCGGGGATTGTTGCCGCCCGCCCCGTTCACGAGAAAATTGACCGCGCCGAACTTCTCTTCGACCGCCGCCTTCGCCTTTACGATGTCCGCCTTGTCCAGGCAGTTGCACTTAACGGCAAAGGCGTTTTCGCCGATTTCGTCCGCCACCTTTTTTGCCGCGTCGTAATTGATGTCCAGAAGCGCCACCTTCGCGCCGCATTCCGCCAGCGCCCTGGCGAACTCCCCGCAGATGACCCCGCCCGCGCCCGTAATCGCGCAGACCTTGCCGCTCAGATCCACCTTGAAAGGAACTTTCATGATTTTCACCGCCTTTCTATCTTTCATTTTTATTTTTATTTTATTTCCGCATATCCTTTTCGATCGCTTCGAAAAGTCCGTTCAGATACGCCGCGCCCAGCGCCCGATCGTACAGCCCGTACCCCGGCTTCCCGTCCTCTCCCCAGATGTTTCTGCCGTGGTCGGGACGGACGTATCCGTCGAAGCCGGAGGATACCAGGGATTTGACGATCGCATAAATATCCAGGCTTCCCGCCTCCGTCAGATGCCCCGCTTCGGCAAAGTCTTTGCCATCGCCGTATTTCAGCTGACGGATGTGCGCGAAGTAAATGCGACGCGCATACTTTGCCGCCATGGCGGGCAGATCGTTGAACCTGCCCGCGCCCAGAGACCCCGTGCAGAAAGTGATGCCGTTATGCTTGTCCGGCACCGCCGCAAACATCTTTTCGTAGCTGTTTTCGTCGACGATGATGCGGGGCAGCCCGAACATGTCCCAGGGCGGATCGTCGGGATGGATCGCCATGTCTATCCCCGTCTCGTCGCAGGCGGGCATGATGCCGTTCAGAAAATACACGAGATTGTCGAAGAGCTGTTCGTGGGAAACCCCCTTATACTCTTCCAGAAGTCCGTTGAGCTGGGCGGGCGTATAGCTCTCGTCCCAGCCGGGCAGGTGCAGATTCTTGGGATCCAGCCGCAAAAGCTCTTCGTGGCAGTAGCAAAGGCAGGTACTGCCGTCCGCGTTTTTGCGCTTCAAGTCGGTGCGCAGCCAGTCGAACACGGGCATGAAATTGTAGCAGATGCACTTCACCCCG
>ERZ1643251.4819-NODE-4819-length-11438-cov-31.716331_pt1 | contig 11438 bp, 13 predicted proteins | sample MGYA00579261_ERZ1643251 | MGnify/ENA primary metagenome ERZ1643251 (study PRJEB29033, sample SAMEA4952267) | chicken gut metagenome | biome: Broiler Chicken; feature: Gastrointestinal Tract; material: Caecum | place: Ireland | collected 2018 | study: Broiler... | reverse complement strand
ATGGTATGAAAAAACAAGTTGGTAAAGGAGATGTTTTCACAAGAGATAGTCTTCGCAAACTACAAGATAAAATGAGAACTCTATGTATTGCTAGTTTTAATAAAGAATATGGCTTAAATGACATTTTGAAAAAGAAAGAAAAAGGCAGAAACAAAGATATAAATGTCAAAGATATGGGAAATTATCAAGCCATGAAAGACCAAATGGAAAAAGATAAAAAAGCACTAGAAATAGCCAGTAAAAAATCTAGTGAACTTGATAAAAGTACTACTGATATTAAAGATACTGTCAATAATCTTAAAAAAGCACCAATAGTAAAAAATACCTATACTATTTCCGAAGATGATAAAAATAAAATTTTAGAATATATTGATAAAGTTGATAAAACAAACTCTGATTTTAAACGAACTGAAAAACTATCAGTTACCCTAAATAATGTTGATACTGAACTAGAAGAAAATAGAGAAAAAATTAAAATACTAACTGAAAACAATGAGGCATTATCTCTTAAAGTAGATACTTTATCAAAGAATATTGAAAACAAAAATAAAGAGATTAAAGAGTTAAAAAAAGATAATAAACATCTTGAAGAATTAGTAGATTACTTTAAAGATTTATTTGGTAGATTAGTCAACTTTATCAAACATAAAATGTTTGGAAAAGACAAAGAACGTGAAGATTATTGGGAATTTTCAAAGGACTTATACGAACATGGAATATTTAGTGATAAAACAATTACTGACATAAAAGATGACTATGATTGGAATAAAGAAAATAATAAACACAAAGATCATGATGACTTTGATTTAGAAATATAATTTTTTCAGCAAGTTAGGGCTACTCTAATAGTAGTTCTTTTTTTGAATATACTCTATGATTTAAACGAGAATTTTGGTATAATTATCTTGTTTGTTTTATATAAACTATATTTAAAAAGAAAGTGAGATGATATACTTGAAAAAAATTGATTTACATATACATACTTCCCCAAGCAGTTATGAAAGAAATTTTAATTTTTCTTTAGACAAGCTTAAAGAGTATGTTGATAAAACTCAACTTGATATTATTGCCATTACAAATCATAATCACTTTAATAAAGAACAATTTTTATTAATTTCTTCTAATTTAAATTGTTCTGTATATCCTGGAGTAGAAGTTGATTTAGAAAGTTCCCATATTCTGGTTATATTTCCTAAAAATAAAATTGATGAATTAGAGATTGCTAGTGATACTCTTAAAAGGAAAATAACTTCAGAAAATGATTCTATTACATTTGATGAATTTACTAATATTTTTCCAAATTTTAAGGATTATATATTAATTCCTCATATAAAAAAAGACCCAGCTATGAAAACAACCACATTAGAAAAATTTGATGGCATTATAAAAACAGGAGAAGTAAAAAGTGCTAAAAAATTTGAAGTGGCAAAAAAAGATAGTAATTGTCTTGTACCTGTATTTTTTAGTGATATTAGAGCAGAAGATATTTTAGAAAATTTTCCAACAAAATATACTTATGTAGATATAGTTGCCGATGAATATGGAATATTAAAAAATGCTTTATGTGACAAAACTAAAGTATTCATATCTAGTAATAAGAATAACGAAGAATTTGCATTTTTACCTGATGGAACACTAGCATCCACAAAGTTAAATGTTATTATGGGAAAAAGGTCTTCTGGAAAAACATACAATTTAAAACAAATCAATAATTCTGGAGATTCCAACAATGTAAAATTTATAACTCAGTTTTCTTTAACAGGAAAAAGTGAGGAAGAAAAATTTAAAGAATTAACTGAAAAAGAACAAGAAAATGTCATAAATGATTACTTAAAGCCTTTAAGAAAATTGGTTGACACCATATTAGAAATTGATGAAACAGCAGACACAGAGTTAGAAAACTATATTACAACATTAAAAGAGCATGCTACCAATCAATATTTACAGGATTCTTATTCCAAAGCCAAATTATTTAATGAAACTGAATTTTCTTTCTTAGATAACCTAGATACAAAAAAGGTTATAAATGCAATTACAATTATCTTGGATAGTGAGCACAATGCAGAGATTATTGAAAAATATTTATCAAGAAGTTCATTAATCTCACTTTTAAAAGAATTAATTAAAAAGAGAAAAAAAGAATATTTAGAATATATGTTAAAAAAAGAAACTGATAAAATTGTTAAAGTTATAAAAAGAAAATTGAATTCTAAATCTTCTATGATCAGCATAAGTGATGTTGACTTATATAAAGCTTATAAAAATAAAGTACTAGAGGATAAATTCAATCATATCATCAATAAATTAAAAATTGAAAAATCCATATACAATTTAGATATTTATAGATTTAAATTAATCATAAATAAAAAACCATTTGAAAATGTGCAAGAATTAAAGAGTAAATTAAAAACAAATATTGCTTTAGCAGATACATTTAAGGCTTATAATCAGCCTTATAATTATATACGCCAATTGGCTAACTTAGAAATACCAAAATCCAATATATATAAGGCATTGTTAGATTTTGATATAAAAGTTATAAACGAAAAAGGGAACGAATTATCTGGTGGTGAAAGAGCGGAATACAATTTATTGAGAGAAATTAAAGGAGCAGAACAATATGATATTTTATTATTAGATGAACCTGAAGCCTCATTTGATAATCCATTTATTAAAGATTATATTATCGACATAATAAAAAATATCTCTCAAAAAACAACTGTGTTTATTACTACGCACAATAATTCTTTAGGTATTTTAATAAGACCAAATAAATTGATTTATACATCTAATGATGAAGATGGATTTAAAGTTTATACCGGAGAATTTGGAAGTAAAAACTTAACTACTGTAAATGGAGATTCAATAATTAGTTATGAAACTATTTTAAATGTAATGGAAGCTGGTGAACAAGCTTATAAAGAAAGGAGCCAAATATATGAAAGTTTTAAAAATTGATGCAAAAAAATGTTTTTATTCTAAAGATGGAACAAATTACATGCCAATTACAGATATTTCAAAAGATGATATTTATTCTATACTAGGTATCATATATAATTCATCTGACTATAGTATGGATGAAGTGAATGAACAAACCGAGATATTAAATGATGTTGAAAAAATAATTTATACAAACATTTATGAACAATTACAAACTTTTATTCAAAACAAAGAAACACTGAAAAATGAAATTGATTCTGAATTAAAAGATGTATTAAACAAATACAGTCTTAATGATGACAATGATAGCGATGTTAATATTTCAACTGAAAGCATTGAGTTTGAAAGTACTATGGAAGAAAAAATTCCAGAGTCTGTATAAAACATAGAAATAGAGGTGAAAAATGAAACAATTAAAATTTATAGATTTTTGTGCAGGAATAGGTGGTGGCCGTTTAGGATTGACTAATAATAATTTAGAATGTGTCGGATATAGTGAAATTGATTATTATGCACAAAAAACATATAAAACTTTTTATGGTGATAAAGAAAAAAACTATGGAGATTTGACTAGAATTGATGCTGAAAAATTACCTGATTTTGATCTAATGATTGGCGGGTTTCCTTGCCAAACATTTTCCGTAATTGGTAAACGTGCTGGCTTTAATGATAGTCGTGGAATGATTATATATAGTCTTATTGATATAATGAAAAAGAAAAATGTTTCTTATTTCATACTAGAAAATGTTAAGGGATTAGTAAACCATAATAATGGTAAAACTTTAAATGAAATAGTAAAAGCATTGGAAGATGCCGGATACGACTTAGAATATAGAGTTTTAAATAGTCTTAATTATGGTGTTCCACAAATGAGAGAAAGAATATATTTTATTGGAATCAAAAAAGGGTTAAAGAAAAAGAAATTTATATGGCCTAAACCATTTAAAAATTTAGACATTAAAGACTGCTTAATCGACAATGATGTTGAAGAGCAAAAATTAGATGATAAAATTTTTCAAAAATATCTAAATAACAAGTATAATTATGGTAAATTTGATTTGAATCAAATTTTGAAACAAGATTATCTAGTTTTAGACACACGTCAATCGGATTTAAGATTATATGAAAAAAAAGTCCCGACATTACGAACAGGAAGGCATGGAATTTTATATGTTAAAAATAACAAATTATATAAATTAAGCGGCTATGAAAGTTTATTGCTTCAAGGATTTCCAAAAGAACTAGCAGAAAAATCGAAAAATTCAAAATTAAACAATAGTAAATTGCTTTCTCAAGCTGGCAATGCTATGACAGTAAGTGTTATACAAGCATTGTGCGAAAGCCTATTAAAATGCATTGGAGATGAAGAAAATGAATAAATTAGTTGAATTAGGCTCAAAAACCGCTAAAAATGGCTTTAAAAATGAACAAGACATTTGTGATAAATTTATTAATTGGGAAAATGATGTTGAAGCACAGGCTTGGCTAAAAATTATGAACTATGATTTAAAAGAAATTGAATATGTAAATGCTGTTGTTTTGCATGGATATAAAGCCGATGTAAATGTTCAAGTACAAGTTAAACTTAAAACTGCCTTAGATACTGAAAATATACAAGTAAAATTAGTTTCTAATAAAAAAGGTTTTAATCAAGTTGATAAAAGGTGGTTAAAGAGTTATAACGAATTATGGAATATACCCGAAAAAGTATATATAGCTTTACAACATTTTACAGGAGAATTAAAACCATATAAAACAGGTACAAGAGACCCAAGAAGAATGTTTTTGGATGAAATGTCATTAGAAGATAAGGATTTAATTATAAACTGGTTTACAAGCAATAAAACATTAGTTTTATCAGACATTATTAAAGGACGCGGACAATTTAGTGCTGAATGGATTTTAGTAGCCCAAAAAGTTAATAATGATGCTAGATGGGTTTTAAAAAACATCAATGAAGCTTTACAACACTATTCTGATGGAGATGTGACTATTACCCCTAGAGGTTCAATAAAAATAGGTAAAGTCACTGTGCAAAGAAAAGGTGGAGACAATGGTAGAGATACAGCTAATATGCTACAGTTCAAATTAGATCCAACAGAATTATTTGAAATATAAAATTATCAAAAAACTATTCCATAAATAACAAAAACATGATATATTATTATTAACAACGGAAGATTATATGTATTCTTTCGTTATTGGAAAAGAGTTGTAGATAACTACGACACTCGCTCCATTGATGTAAAAATAGCACACTTTTTAATGGTGTGCTTTTAACTTGTATTTATCTCTATTATCTATTAGTAAATCTAGTTTATTATATTTAGTAAGTGCTTCTAAAACTTGTTTTTTAGCAGTAATGTTTATAAATATAGCAAAGTAAGCAAAGTTTTTGGGTAATATGCAAATTGAATATTTATTGATAATTACGTATTCGATTGCTTGCCAATATAGTTTAGTAGTTACTTGTTTTTCTTCTGTGTTTTCAATTCCTGATTCATTTATTTTAATAAGGGAATTATTGTGTTTTAAAAACTCTTTTAATTTGTAGTTTGTTTCTATAAATAAATATCCGTATATTAAAAAACATGTAAAACATATGACTGATATAATATACATATTGGGAATAAATAGAAAAACAATAGAAAATATTAGAAAAAATAAAGTATAAAAGATAAATACTTTAAGTAATGAATGCACCTTTGTTTTAGGTCTTTTTTTAAATATGTAGTAGTTACTAGATATATACATAATTTCTTCATAATATTTTTTATTTCCTTTTTCCTTATTTTGTATAATCATGATTTCACTTCCTTAATTTATTATAGCATGTTTCATATTAGATAGTAAATGTGTGATTTACAGCGTAGTTTATATAGTGTATAATAAGTTTAGAAGGTAAGGTGTGTTATGAAGAAAATATTATTACTTTTTCTAGGCTTATTCATGTTTAGTGGTTGTGGAAACAAAAACTTGGATATTCATTCAGAATTAGTTCAAGATTTATATAAAGAGGTTAATCCTACTGAAGACGGACTTATCTTGTCTGATCTTTATGAGAATCGAGGACTTAGTGATAATTATATGTTAGTAGTTGCATTAAGTGATTATATCCATGATCAAGATGTAAATGTCGAAGTTATTTCTAAAGAGGATGTTGATAGAAGAATAGTAAGTATTTTTGGAAAAGAAGAAGTTAAACATCAACGTACTTATCTTTTATTTGATGAGTATTGTGGATTTTCCTATAATAGTGATTTAGAACAATATGAATTAATTCCTGGTTGTGGTGGAGATATGTATCAAAGCTTTGTTAGAGAAATTGTAAGTGCAAGAGAAGAGGGGGATAACATTATTATTACTGAGAAATCTCTTTATGTATATTGGGATTGGGATATAGATTATTCTCATGTTACTATTTATAATAATGTGGTTCAAAAAGAAAAAATAGATGAGTTTGATCATGATCTAACAGTAGAGTTAAATATTAATATTGATGATTATATAGATCGTGCTAGTACTTATGAATATATTTTTGAGAGAGTAGATGATCATTATATTTTTAAAGGAGTTAAATTGGTGAATTAAAAAAATATATTTTCTTAGTTAAATAATAATTAGTGGATTTTTTATATTTGAAAGTGAGTTTCCTGTTAATTGTTTTATAAATTTAGGTATTTCTTGATATACAACTTTATGAAAATGTGCTACAATAATTGCATAGGAGTGGACTTAATAATGCAAATTATTTGTTTTTGAGAAGAAAAAATAGTTGAGTTAATTTATAAAATGAATATGACGAGATGTTTGTGGTTTTATTAAGAATATTGTTCGCTCTATTAGAGTGTATTGTAAAAAGGAGATACAAAAATAGTGATGAAAAAATATGATTATATTTTATTTGATTTAGATGATACTTTGGTTGATAATTTAGAAAATGTGCGTTATGCCTATAAGAAAATGGTTGAACATGTTGGTGAAGAATACACAGAAGAGGGATTTTTAAAATGGTATTTGTTAGATAAACAGTTTTGGATAGATTTCCATCAGAAAAAGATTAATGTTCCTGAAGAATATCAGACTAGTCAGGAATTGTTTGTTCAATATGTTAGAAGTTTAAGATATTTGATGTATTTTGAAGGAAAGATATCTTTAGAAGAAGCGTTTTTAATTAATGAACTTTTTTTAGATGCTTTAAATGAAGTAGTTATACCTTTTGAAGGGGCATTTGAAACACTTAGATATTTGCATGAAAAGTATAAGTTAGTTATTGCTACTAATGGTCCAACAGTAGCAGTAAAATCAAAACTTTCTAAAATTCATTGTTTAGATTTTATTGACTCAATTTTTTCTGCTGATATGACTAAAGGTACTGTTACTAAACCAAGTAGGGAATATTTTTTAGAGTTACAGGAATTTTTAAATTTTTATAAAACTAATCGAATGTTAATTGTGGGAGATTCTCTAAAGACTGATGTTCAAGGAGGAATGAATGCAGGTATTCCTTCTTGTTGGTTTAATCCTCATCATGAAGAACTTCCCTTAGAATATGAACCTACTATGGTTATCCATGATTTACAAGAGTTAACTAGAAAACTGTAAAGAAAATGTCTTTTATTTGTAAATTTATCTTCTTAATGTTATTATATAATTAGATAATAGAGGAGGAGTGGTTTATGAAAAAAGATTTGGGAGTTAAGCCTTATGTGTTTCCTATGCCTGTTTTAATGATCGCTACTTATGATGAACAAGAAAAAGTCGATGTGATGAATATGGCATGGGGTGGAATATGTGATGATAATATGGTAGCTTTAAATATTAGTGAAGAGCATCAAACCACAGATAATATAAAGAAAAGAATGGCTTTTACTTTAAGTATCGCTGATACCCTTCATTTAAAAGAGTCGGATTATTTTGGTACAGTATCAGGACGGAATGTAGCGGATAAGTTTGAGAGAACTGGCATGCATGCGGTTAAAAGTGCCAGAGTAGATGCGCCAATTATACTTGACTATCCTTTGACACTTGAGTGTAAAGTAGTTGAACTAGAGCACACAGTTAATGGTGGTTTTCGGGTACTTGGAGAGATCATTAATGTTATTGCCGATAGTAAAGTATTAGATGAAGATGGAAATGTTGATCCAACCAAATTAAATGCTTTTGTTTTTGACCAATTTCAGAATGGTTATTATAAAATTGGTCAAAAAGTTGGAGAAGCTTGGAAGAGTGGAAGAAAATATATTAAAAAGACCAAATAGTGATTTATTTGGTTTTTATATGATTTAAAATAGATAGACTTCTAATTCGTATATTTCCTTTTATTCCTGTCGCTAGTTCGATATCTGGTTTTACGGATTTGCCATGATAATCTGTTCCTCCGCTAATTAGAAGATTATATTTATGAGCAATTTTTAAATAAAGTTCAGTTTGTTCTTTTGTATGATTTGAGTGATATACTTCAATTCCTTGTAAACCATTGTTAATCATTTCTTTTATTAGTAAAAGTAATTTTTTTTCGCTTAGTTCTAGGGAGTGGGGATGAGCTAGAACAGGTATACCTCCACTATTTAGAATTAAGTTAATACATTCGGGATATGATAATCCCTTGTTATTTCCTCTTGTTTTTTGATATGCCTCTATTAAATATAAATCAAATGCTTCTTGGATTGTTTTAGCATAACCGTTTTTAACAATTAATTTGGCAATATCTGGTCTACCTAAATTGTGAGGAGCATTTACTAGTTCTTTTAATTCTTGGTAAGTAAAGATAATGCTATAATCTCTTTTAATTTGTTCAATGATAGATAATACCGAATTGATGCTGTTGTTTTGAAGTTCTTCCATTTTTTTGTTTAATTCTTTATTTTTTAAATCAATATCATATCCTAAAATATGCATTCTTCCTTTTGGGACTTTGGCACTTAACTCAATTCCATTTATTATTTTAATTTTGCTATCAATAATTAAAGAATCATTTCTATTTACATGTTTAATTCCTTCAATTGTATCATGATCTGTAATTGCTATAGTATCAATTCCTTTTTCAATTGATAATCTTATTAACTCATCTGGAAATAAATCTCCATCGGAATATCTTGTATGAGTGTGTAAATCAATTAATTTTTCTTCTTTGTTCATTTTTTCTCTCCCTTTCTAATTGTATTATATACTATCTTTTGATATAATTAAAATACATATTAATTATGTTAGAAATAACTGGTGGCTATGATGAATATTAACTTTGAATATTATCGTATTTTTTATGTTGTTGCTAAAAATAAGAATATTACTAAGGCCTCTTTAGAATTAAATATTAGTCAACCTGCGATTAGTAAAGCAATAAAGAAATTAGAAGATGAATTAGGTGGAGAATTATTTGTTCGAACAAGAAGAGGGGTAGTACTAACAAGTGAAGGAGATGAATTTTTTTCTTATATTAGTAAAGCGATTGAGTATATTTATAATGCAGAAAATCGATTTACTGATTTAATGAATTTAGATATTGGACATATTAGAATAGGTGTGAGTACGACAGTTACAGAAAATTTTTTAGCGCCTTATTTGCAAAAGTTTCATAAACTTTATCCTAATATAACCATAGAAATTGATACCAGTGTTATTGATGAGCTCCTTAATAAACTTCGGAATGGGCTAATTGATTTAATTGTTTTTAATGTTTCCAAAGAAGATTATGGAAGTGATTTGACGATTACTCCTTGTATGGAGGTACATGATGCATTTATTGTTGGTATTGCTTATCAAAATTTGGCACAAGAAGAAATTTCTATTCATGATTTACATAAATATCCTCTTATATTACAAAGTAAGGTTTCTAGTACAAGACGTTTTTTAGAACAATTTTTAAAAGATAATCACTGTGAGTTAAATCCTGAATTGGAACTTGCTGGTAATCATTTAGTAACATTATTTACGAAAATGGGTTTTGGAGTTGGCTATGCTACAAAAGAGTTTATCGAAAAAGAGTTAAATAATCAAGAACTTTTTCTTCTTAATTTGAAAGAAGAAATTCCTAGTAGATTTATTGGCGTTGCTACTTCTAAGAATCATGTTCCTAGTTTTAGTACTAAAAAAATATTGGAATTAATGGGTATAAATCATTAATATTTGTCTATACTATTAATGGCAACGGTTGTTATATTGTTGCCTACTAGAAACTCTATTTTGTTTGATGCTATATTTTAGTATTAAATGAATAGAGTTTTTTGCTTTAATTTATAATTTTTTCATATAATTTAAGTGGGTTTAGGTTTACAATTTTAGTTTTTTTTGTTATACTATGTAGCGAGTATTTAATTACTCCTTGCTTAAAATTAATTTTTAAGCCGAATAGACCATGAGGAGGTGGAAAAATGACTAATTATGAGATTATGTTCATCGTGAAGACTACTATGGAATCTGATAAGATTAAAGGTACTATCGATAATATGAAGAAAATTATTACTGATGGTAAAGGTAAAATAGTAGATACAAAGGACATGGGCGAGAGAAAACTCGCATATCCAATTAAGAAAGAACTTAGTGGATATTACTATGTACTTAGAGTTGAAGCTTCTAAAGAAGTTATCGCTGAATTTGATCGTCGTGCATCAATTGATGAGACAATTTTAAGACATTTAATTATTAAGTTAGATGAGGAGTAAAATATGAATAAAGTAATTTTAATTGGAAGATTAGCAAGAGATCCAGAACTTAGAACAACAGCGGGTAATATTAGTGTTGCTACATTTACTTTAGCTGTAAGTAGACCTTTTACTCCACAAAATGGTGGAGATAGTGGTGCAGATTTCATTAGCTGTGTTGTTTGGAGAAGAGCTGCTGAAAATTTAGCTAAGTATTGTCATAAAGGCAGTCAAGTAGCAGTTGAAGGTAGAATTCAAACAAGAAATTATACTGCCCAAGATGGAACTAAACGTTATGTTACTGAGGTCTTAGTTGATAATCTTACTTTCTTAGGATCAAGAAGTGATAATAGTGGGAATGCTGCTTCTATAGATAATGTTGGAGGAAGTTATCCAGCTAATGGAGGATATGATGCGAATAATTATGCATCAACTCCTAATTATAGTACACCAATGGATGTAGCAAATGTACCTACAACAGACATTTCTGAAGATCCATTTAAAGATTTTGGTGAAGAAATTACTTTAAGTGATGATGATTTACCATTCTAAGAAAAGGAGGATAAAGATGGCAGAATTTTATCGTAAGAAGAAAAAAATATGTCAAATGTGTGCTGGTAAAAGCGTAGATTATAAAGATGTTATGATTATTAATAAATATATTAATGATAAAGGAAAGATTATGCCAAGACGTATGACTGGTGCTTGTGCAAAACATCAAAGACATATTGCTAAACAAATTAAATATGCTAGATTTATGGCTTTAGTACCATTTGTTAAATAAATAAAAAAACCTCGTTTTTGAACTGAACCCCAAAAGTTGGACAGTTTATTAATAGTTTCTAATTAGAGGAT
>ERZ1643251.4818-NODE-4818-length-11441-cov-8.221237_pt1 | contig 11441 bp, 19 predicted proteins | sample MGYA00579261_ERZ1643251 | MGnify/ENA primary metagenome ERZ1643251 (study PRJEB29033, sample SAMEA4952267) | chicken gut metagenome | biome: Broiler Chicken; feature: Gastrointestinal Tract; material: Caecum | place: Ireland | collected 2018 | study: Broiler... | reverse complement strand
ATGTGGTGCTGCTGCTCTACAAGGAGTACCAGGACTTCGCCTACAGCCGGCGGGTGCTGGATCTGGCCAAGAATAAGGACGGCGAGGCCGGGCTGGGGCTCCTTCTGAACTTCGATGGGGACAAACAGCGCTTTTCCAAGTCCGTCTCCCAGCCGCTGCCCACTGTTCCCAAGAAGGAGCCGGATCCCCAGCAGAATCTCTTCCGGCCTGTGCGCTCCTACGAGCCCAGTCCCTTTGACCAGGAGGTGGCGGCCCATGGATGAGACTGCCGTGCAGATCATCAAGGCAGAGATCCGACGGCACAGATCACTCAGTACCATGGCAAATGATATGCGGCTAAAAGTGGACCACCTAATGGTGGCTTGGGCCCTGGAGGACCTGCTTTCAGCTGCGGATAAGGAGAAAAAAATAATGGCTATCAAGATGGAACAAAAGCCCATGACCCGGGGGGATCAGATCCGGGCCCAGGTGGCGGACGACCAGGGCTTGGCCCGGTTTATTATGCAGATCGAGGAGCTGGAAGGCCCCCAGTACTGCCAGTGCCGGCCTGAATGTGATGCCGCTCTGGAGGAGCTCAATGGCATCGATAACGACAAGTGCGCCCAGTGCCTGGTTCAATGGCTGGGCCGGGAGGCCCGCCCTGCGGAGGAGCCGGGAGGTGAACCAAATGGCTGAGGCGACCAAGACGAACACCGTGCCGGTGATCCGGGAGATCCCCCTGGAGAGCATACTGCCCAACCCGGACAACTTCTACCAGCTCCGGGACCTGGACACCCTGGCGGACTCCATCGCCCTCAGCGGGCTCCAGCAGCCCCTGGTGGTCACGCCCAGCCCCGACAAGCCCGGCAAGTTTACCCTGATCTCCGGCCACCGTCGGCGGGCTGCCATTGAGAAGCTGGTGAAGGACAAGGCAAGTCCCCGGCCGGATCTGCGGACGGTGCCCTGTATCGTCCAGATCTACACATCCCCAGCTATGGCGGAGCTGCAGCTGATCATGGCCAACTCCACCACCCGGGACCTGACCAATGCGGAGATCTCCCGCCAGGCGGCCAGGGTGGAGATCCTCCTCTATCAGCTCAAGGAGGAGGGCCAGGAGTTCCCCGGCCGGATGCGGGACCAGGTGGCCAAGGCATGCAAAGTGTCGGCCCCCAAGCTGGCCCGCCTGAAGGTGATCCGGGAAAAGCTGAAGGCCACGGAGCTGGTCTACCTCTTTGAGAAGGACAAACTCTCCGAGCAGGCGGCCTACGCCCTGGCAAGGCTGCCGGAGGAGCTGCAGCAGCGGATCGCCAAGACCATGGGCCAGGAGGCGCCCAGTGGCAGCGCCGCGGAGCGGATCTTGGAGAAGTACAACGGCGGGTGCAGCTGGGAGCCGGGTCTCCAGTGTCCTGATGGGAAAGCCTGCCGGCGGGGAGACACCTTTCTCCGGCATGATCTGGAGCATCCCTATGACATGTGCGGCGGTGAAAAGTGCTGCCTCACCTGTTCACGAGCAAAGGATAGTTATAGTCCCTGTGACCGGATGTGCAGCAAGGCCCAGGCTGCCCGGAAGGAAAAGCGGGACGAGGCAAAGGCCCAGGCGGATGCCCGGGCCAGAGAAGCGGCCAAGGGCTACCAGGCCACGACCAAGGAACGGGCCCAGCGGCTCCTCCGGGCCATTGACGCCGCCGGCCTGCCGGATGAAAGCAAGTTCGCCTGGCGGTATTACTGGAAGCCGATTCGGGTGTCTGATCTTCGCCGGTGGGCTGCGGGTGAGTTTAACGAGGAGGAGGATCTGTGGACCTGCGCCGAGCTGGATCCGGAGCGAATCGAGTCCCCCGTGGCCCTGGCCCAGCTCTTTGGCTGTACCACAGACTACCTCCTGGGCCTCAGCGATGAGCTGACCGCTGGCGCTGCACCGGAGAATCAAACGCCGGAAGGAGAAGCGCCCGGGGAGCCGGCGGCTCCGCCTCCCGCAGAGGAGGCCAGCGCCTATCCGGAGGAGGATAATCCCGATGATGTCGCCGCGCCGGATCAGGCGGTTCTGGAATCCCCGCAGTTGGGAAACCCGCCAGCAGAGGGCTGGATCCCACTGGCTTGGCTGGACGGCCGGCAGCGACCAGTGAAGGACAAACAGTTGGCTGCGGTGAAGTACAGTGCTGACGGGATCTACATGCTGGATGTTGCCCGCTGGTTTATGGACACTCGGGAATGGAGATACCCCGGCGGCATCGAGATCGGTGACGTGGAGATCCTGGGCTGGTTTCCCCTGCCAGAGGATTGAGAGGAGAGATATAGCATGATAGAGATCTGCGAGTTCAAACCGGAGGAAATCGACGAGGCCATTGAGGGCCTGGACGGATTGCAAAAGATCATCGTCCCGATTCTCATGCGCTCCAGCTCTACGCCAGAACAAGATGCTCAGCAGTTCGTCAGACACATCATGCTCGCTAAACATGCCCTAGTTGCTATGGGAGCTTACCTGGAAGTGAAAATGGGCGAGAGAAAAGCATGTTGTAATTGTGCCTTTTGCGGATTAGCAATGGATGTGGCCCCATGCGCAGAGTGCCAGGGCGCCGAAACGAAATACTCAAAATGGGCCAAAAGGCACCCCGTACTTGATGGTCCAGCTCTGGAGAGGAGGCCGCATGGTGAATTGCACTAAGTCCATGCTTTTCAGCACTGAGATGGTCCGGGCCTTGCTGGAGGGGCGAAAGTCCGTAACCAGACGCCACCCATTTCAGATGCCGGAAGATTATAACATGTTGAAAGGTTTGTATCGTAACGATAATGGGCGGCTTTGTGCCTTGTTCCAGTGTCAAAGCGATCCAACAACTGAAGCCGTTTATTGCAGATATGATCAGGGTGTCATTTTATGGGTTCGGGAGCCTTGGCAGTTCATCCCATGTAGCGACTGCCAGATGAAGCAAAAAGGGATATGCAGCGAAAAGCCTACTACTTATCGGAGCAGAAACTTCTCTGGAGAAGGCTGCTTTGTTTACCGTGCTGATTACCCCGAGAGAGGCAGCATAAAATGGCGCCCTTCCATCCATATGCCACGGGAAGCGGCCCGGATCTTCCTTCGGGTAACCGAGGTACATGTAGAGCGATTGCGTGATATTACAGAGCAAGGCGCCGAAAAAGAAGGTGTTGTAAAGATTCGGGACCATGAGTATATGGGACTTAATCGATCGTTTTATTCCCCAGTCGCTGCATTCCACAATCTATGGGATGGCCTTATAGATCTTTTTAATCTCTCCAGGTATGGCTGGGAGGCAAACCCCTGGGTGTGGGTGATCTCATTCGAGCGGATTGATAAACCGACGGATTGGGGGTGTACAAAGTCATGACAACAATGGACTACACCAAAACCCTGCAGGCACTCAAAAATCTGAAGGTGCAGACCGGCTCCCTGGCCTGCCTGGGCTGCGGGCATGAATACAACTGCAGCACCCACGGCTGCGCCATCCTGCGGAACGCCGTGGAACACATGGAGGCCTACCATCCAATTCTCATTGACCTGGATGTGTTAAATCGGACAAGCGGGGATTATGCGTGCGCTTTTTCCGAAATTGCGCACGCACAGGCCGCCGACGTCGTCCCAGTTGTCCGCTGCCGGGATTGCAAGCACTGGACCGGCGTCGCACTGGGTATGCGGTGCCTGCGGTACAGCTTCCCACCAAATTGCTGGATATATTCACAGCCGGATGAATTCTGCAGCAGCGGATCGCTACCGAATGATGAGGGGGGCAGGACATGACTACAATGGACTATACCAAAACCCTGCAGGCACTTCGGAAGCTGAAGGTGCAGACCGGCTCCCTGGTCTGCCTGGGCTGTGGGCATGAACACAACTGCAGCACCCACGGATGCGCCATCCTGCGTAACGCCGTGGAACACATGGAGGCCTACCGAGCAAATTACAATCATCTGGTTGCCCTTCTCGATAAGATCCACGAGATGACCAGGAGGTGATCTGATGGATACCATCGAGGCGAGGGCCGTGAAGATCGCGGCGCGGATCATGGTGGCGGATGGTCTTTGCCGGTACGAAAGTACAGAGCAGTGCAAGCGGGTATGGATCAGTGAGCAGGACTGTGAGAAGTGCATCCGCTCCTGGCTGCTGTCCAAAGCCAGGAGCGAGCTGAGGCGGAAAGGAGGGCCTCATGACAGATGACCGCTACCGCCTGCCCCCTTCTCCCTGCTCCTCCTGCTTCCATGGGCCGTCTGGCCGCTGCCAGCGGCCCTATGGTCTGGAGCGCAACAGCGGGGGTTGCCGGATCTGGACAGAATGGTTTGTGGCGCACTGGCCGAAAGTCTGCCAGGAGCTCCAACGGCGCATGGGAAAAGGCGGCGGGTCATGACTCGCCTCATTTTCCGGGAGGTGGTCCTGGGAGCTATTTATTTTTTGCTGGTCACCGCCATCATGGCGGAGCTGATACCGATTGCAATATGAAACGATGGGAGGAATGCCAATGCAAATGACAGACGACGAGATCGTGCGCCACTACCGAGAGGCCCGGAACAAGGCAAAGGACATCACTGTCCTGGCAGATCTCAATACCTGCAAGCCCAAGGAGATTCGGGAGATCCTGATCAGGGCCGGGGAGCTGCCCCAGCCGGTGGCCCTGCCCAAGAAACCGGAGCCGCCCCAGGATGAGGGGCTGCTCCCTCCCTCACCGCTGGACGCCTCCGGCGTATACAGTCGGGTGGAGCAGATCCTGGATGCCATCCCCGGGGACGCATCTGATCGGAGCCGGGGCTTTGCGTTTGATCTGTGTCTGGCGCTGTTCGTGGATGACATGAAAAAGCGGCTGGGCATCGGAAAGGAGGCGGCTGGTGAGCAGACGAAAACCTAATCTCAGGCGGATCTCCGCACTGGTCACCGCCCAGACCGCCGCCAACCTGGAGCACCTGACCCGCATGGCCGGGCTCCACGACACAGGCCAGGTGATCGACGCCCTTGTCCGTGAAAAGATGATTTCCCTGCGCTATGGCCGGGAGGATCCCGGCCGAGGGAGGTGACCAGGTGAAGCGATTCAAGCAGGTCACCGCCGGGCGGCTGGTATACGCCGTCTGTTACCCCAGGTCAGACCGCCGGGACACGACACAGGCCAGGGCGGAAAAGGCAAAAATGAGCAGTGCCGCCCAGGACCGGCTCAACCGCCGGCACAGCTGGGAGAAGCTGGAGCAAGTCCTGTCCGCTAACTTTACCGCGGAGGATCTGGTGATAACCCTCACCTACCGGGAGGAGGATCTCCCCGCAGACCGGGACGCCGCCATCCGGCGGCTGCGAGCTTTTATCCGGGATCTCCGGAGCCAGCGGAAGGCCCAGGGACTACCCACAAGGTACATATATGTCACCGAAGGGCTCCACGGCGATCACCGTATCCACCACCACCTGGTTCTCAATGGTACCGGGCGGGATGCGGAAGCGATCCGGGCCCTGTGGATCTGGGGCGACCAGGTGGAGATCCAGCCCCTGGACGACGACCACTATGAGGCCCTGGCCAAGTACCTAACAAAGGAACCCCGGGAGCACGGCAATGCCGAAGTGGGTGCCAGGACCTGGACGCCGTCCCTGGGCCTGCGCCGGCCGGAGGTGGAGACCGCCGACGTGCCTGACTCTGTCACCCTGACCGCGCCGCCAGGGGCCATCATCCTGGAGCGGACCATCAATCCTACCGAGTTCGGCGAGTTTGCCTACTTAAAGTATTACCTGCCCAGGCCACGGAGGCCGGTGCCGGAGCGGTACGTCCGGCCCCGCGAAAACCGAACAGCGACCCCGCGCAATTCTGGCTTGAAACCATAGTTATCTTCTAGTAAAGGCCATAGAAGGAGGGCAAAAAAGTTGCAGGTCACGGAAAAACATGCTACAATGGTCACAGAGGACGGGAAGATCATCTGTCCCCTCTGCGGCAGGCCCACACAGCACCGGGCCAGGCCAGATACATCGGCGAGAAGCCTGCCGATCTGGTGCAAGCATTGCCGCCGCGAAAGCCTCGTGAATATCGACCAGAGCCTGAGCCAGCGTCGTGAGACCAGCGCCTGAGCCTATGACGACCCCCAGCGGGTGTGTCAGGGTTCAGGCGCTTTTTGTTTGCCCGGAGGTGATAGCCCGATGGCCTTAAAGCCCCTGCGGCCCTGCCGCCACCCTGGATGCCCTGAGTTGACACGGGAGGGCTACTGCCCCGCCCACAAGCCGGCAAAGGCGCCCAGGCGCTCCTCCGCCCAGTGGCACGGCTGGTACAGCCTGGACATCTGGAAGAACGACCTGCGGCCCACCCAGCTCCTCCGGGAACCCTTCTGCCGGGAGTGCGCCAAGGCTGGCCGGCGCACCCTGGCCACCAGGGTGGACCATGTGAGGCCCCACCGCGGAGACTGGGCGCTGTTCACCGATCGGGCGAACCTGCAGAGCCTCTGCGAGAGGTGCCACAACGCCAAAACTGCACGGGAAATGGCGGAAAGCCGGCGGGAATCCTGAGCGCAACTGTGGGCAGCTTCGGGTGCCCATGCGCGGCCGCGCCGCTGGCGAGCGCGCACGCGGCCAGGCCGTTGGCCTGGCGCAGGCCCCCTCCCCCACCCCAAGAAAGTTTGGGGCGGATCGCGTAACACCGCGGGCCCTCCTTCGTGCAGGATTTTCTCCCCACGGGGAACAGGGCGCTGCGGTAGCGCAGCATACAGCACTTTGCCGCTGCGCAAGTGCAGCGGGAATCGTGTCCGATTCGGACACCGAAAGGAGAACAGAATGGCAAGACGTAAAACAGGACCTCCTGCCGGCGGCCAGGAGCAGCAGCCGGTGCGGATCAGCGGCAAGGCCTGGGAGCTGCGGCCCATTGACAGCATCATCCCCTACGCCCGCAACGCCAAGATCCACAGCGCCGACCAGGTGGCCAAGATCCGGGGCAGCCTCCGGGAGTTTGGCTTCGTCCGTCCTCTCCTCATCGACGGTGCGGGCAATCTGATCTCCGGCCACGGTACCCTGGAGGCCGCCAGGGCCGAGGGGATGGAGGCCGTCCCCTGCGTGGTGGTGGAAGGCCTCAGCGACACCCAGCGCCGGGCCTACATCCACGCCGACAACAAGCTGGCGGAGCTGTCCTCCTGGAATGAGGAGCTGCTGGGCCTGGACCTGGGCGATCTATCCGCGGACGGATTGGATCTCTCTGCATATGGCTTTGATCTGGAGCAGGCGGAGACATACGCCGCCCTGATCGGCTATCAGGATGAAGTGGAAAGCACGGTCGCGGAGAGCCAGACAAGGACCACCAAAATGGTGGACTGTCCGAAATGCGGCTTTTCCTTCAAACCCACCAAGAGCCGGAGGTGATGGTATGGCAGGACAAAGGCTCCCCTTTGATGTGATCGAGGCCCGGGGGGCCAAGCATATGACCAAGGCCGAGAAGGCCGCCCGGCAGGCCGGCGAGGTCAAAAGCAAGGAGGAGATCAAGCGGCTCACGCCGCCCAAGTGGCTTCCTCAGAGCCAGCGGGAGGAGTTCAACCGGGTATCCGCGGCCCTCCTCAAGCTCATGCCCACCCTGGTGGCCAGGACCGACGCCGACACCATCGCCGCCTACTGCATGGCCCGGACGGAGTGGCTCCACGCCACAAAGCTGGTGAACGCCGCCCTGGCGTCCGGCAATCTGGACGACGCCAACGGCTGGGGCCTGGTGCAGGACCGCTTCTTCAAGCAGGCCCGCTCCTGCGCGGGTGACCTGGGGCTCACCATCTCCGCCCGGTGCCGCCTGATCGTGCCGGAGAAACCCCTGGGGACGGAGGACAATCCCCTCATGCAGCTGCTGGAGAGGAGGCGGCAGGCGTGAGAAAAATGCTGCGCTATGTGTGTATAGCCTGCGGCCGGACCTATGAGGGCCGTGGCTCCGCAGACGGCGCCAAGTGCCCGGAGTGCATGGGGTTCATGGTGGCTCGTGGCCCGGCCAGAGTGCGTACAGATCTGGTGGATCTCCGCCCCGGCTTCCTGCTGGTGGATCTTCCGCCGGATCTCCTGATCCGCCGGGTGATCCTGAAGGGAGAGGAGGCCCCGTGACCCAGGCAACCGGCTCCCCCGACCTGCTGGAACTGGCGAAGGGCATCCAGGTGCCAGTACCAGAGGATGGGCTAAACCTCCGCTACAGCCAGGAAGCGGTGGACTTGGTCCTGGACTTCTTCTCCCTGCTGGTGTTCGGCCAGAACGAGTGGGCGGGGCAGCCCTTCACCTTCCTCCCCTGGGAGATGGACGCCGTCCGCCAGTTCTACGGCGTCCAGGTGGAGGATGATGACGGCCGCTGGGTGCGGTACCGGCGCTTCCTCTACACCGAGATCCCCAAGAAGAACGGCAAGAGCGAGCTGGCGGCGGGCCTGGGCCTCTACCACCTGATCTTCGATGGCGAGAGCCGTCCCCAGGTGGGCATCTTCGCCGCCGACAAGACCAACGCCGACATCATCTACCAGTGCGCCAAGTACATGGTGGAGCACACCGCCCTGGGCCTGCCGGAGCATGACCCCCTGGTCTGGTGCCGGGACAGCGTCCGGGAGATCCGCAGCAAGTGGGGCGGCGTGATGAAGGTCTACTCCTCCGACGCTGACACAAAGCACGGTTTCTCCTTCTCTGCTGTCATCATCGACGAGCTCCACGCCCAGCCCAACCGGCGGCTGTGGGATGTCCTCACCGTGGGATCTGACGCCGCCCGGCGGCAGCAGGCAGTGATCGTCCTCACCACGGCCGGCGACGACCCGGACCGCAAGAGCATCGGCTGGGAGATCCACGAGAAGTGCCGGAGGATCCTCAGCTGGCGCCGGGGAGAGCCGGAGCGGCCCATGGATCAAGACGACCCACAGTGGTGCCCTATCATGTACGGCGTCAGCGCCCTCACCGGCGACGACCCCGACGCCATCACCGCCCTGGATATCTGGGACGAGGCCGTCTGGAGGGCCTGCAACCCCTCCTACGGCGTCACCATCAAGGCCCGGCAGTTCCGGGCAGAGGCAAAGGCCGCCCGCCAGAGCGAGACGGCGGAGCGGAATTTCCGGTGGCTCCGGCTCAACCAGTGGATCTCCACCAAGGCCGTGGGCTGGATCCCCCTGACCATCTACGACAAAACCCAGTGGGGCCCCTCCCCCAAGGCAGAGCGGGAGGAGTTTCTGCAATGCCTGCGGGGCCTTACCTGCTACGCAGGCCTGGACCTCTCCACCACCACCGACCTTACTGCCCTGACCCTCATCTTCCCGCCCCAGCAGCAGCTCACCACCTGGGTGGCGGTATTCAAGGCCTGGCGGCCGGAGGACACCGTGGCGGAGGCGGAGCAGCGGGACCATGTGCCATACCGGGACTGGGAACGGGCGGGATTCCTCCACCTGTGCCCCGGGGACATGGTGGACTACACCATGGTGGAGAACGCCATCCGGGAAGCCCGGCAGCGGTACAAGGTGAAGCTTCTGGGTGTGGACCCATACATGAGCCGCAGCCTCACCCAGCGGCTGGGAGAGGACGGCCTGGAGATTGTGGAGATCCCCCAGACCATGCTGTCCCTGTCTCCCGCCACCAAGGAACTGGAGCGGCTGATCCGCAGCCACCAGATGCTCCACGTCCACAACACGGCGGCCCGGTGGTGCTTTGGCAACGTCCGGCTGGCGGTGGACGGCAACGAAAACGTGAAACCCATGAAGAACCGGAGCATCGGCCGCATCGACATGACGGTGGCCTGGATCATCGCCATGGCCACGGCAATCGTGGATCTCCGGCGGCCGACCAGTCTGGCGGAGGCCATGGCGCGGCCGGACTTCTCTCTGTAAATTGCGCACCCCGGCGCTGTGCCGGGCAGGCCAGCCATCCTGCCCGCGCCACAGCCATGGCGGATCTTTTTTCCTGGCAGCGGGAGGGGTTCTCCCCTCCCCTGTCCGGCAGAGCGCCGGGAGGCGGGAAAGGAGCAATATGGACAATCTGAAGAAAGGCCTCGGGAAGTACGCGGCCGACCTGGCCCTCATCGCCGGCGCCACCGCCGTGGCGGCGGGTGCGGGGCTCATCTATCCCCCGGCGGGCCTCATCGCCGGCGGCGTGTTGGCCATTCTGGGGGCGATGCTGAGCATCCTGGGAGGTGATAAGTCTTGAGTATGAGCAATGGCCTGCGGGCTGTGGCCCGGAGCCCCAGCCGGGGTATTCGGAAAAGTGCCGGGGCAAGTCAGCAGCTGCTGAGCCTATTGAGCAAAGAAGGCTGGCCCTTCCCGGAGGACGGCGTCGGCATGAGCCGGGACCGGGCCATGAAGATCTCCACTGTCAACCGGTGTGTAGAGGTCCTGTCCAACTCCATGGCAGTGCTGCCGATCTACATCATGAACGAGGCCACCAAGGAGCGCCTGCCCAATCACAGACTGGGCAAAGTGCTGTGGGGCAGGGCCAATGAGGCCATGACCTCCTACGACTACACCCGTCTCCTGCTCAATAACGAGATCCTCCGGGGCAATGCCTACGCCTTGATCTACCGGGACCGCTCCTCCGGAGATCCGGTGGAACTGATCCCGCTTCCTCCTGACTATGTGGACATCTTCGTGGACCCCTCCGGGAAGCTCTGGTATGTGTTTACCCATCCCCTCACAGGCATTGTGACCTGGCTTCGGCCGGAGGACGTCCTCCACTACAAGGCATACAGCGAGGACGGCATCCAGGGCATCAGCATCCTGCGCCGGGCATCGACCACCCTGGATACCGCACAGTCCGCCCAGCTCTACGAAAACAGCGTGTGGCGTAACGGCGGCCAGCCCTCCGGCGTACTGACCACGGACTCCGACCTGGGCGGCATGGTACCGGATCCACAGGACCCGACCCAGACAATCCGCCGCAAGGATCTGCTGCGCCGGGAGTGGGAGCGGATCCACCGGGGCCCGGACAATGCCTTCCGGCTGGCGGTCCTGGATCTGGGGCTGAAGTACCAGCCCATCTCCATGACCAACGCAGACGCCCAGTTTGTGGAGAGCAACGACGTTCGGGTGGCGGATGTGTGCCGCTTCTTCGGCGTCCCCCTCCACCTGGCTTTCGCCGGAAAGCAGAGCTACCAATCCAATGAGCAAAACGGCATCGAGTATGTGACCTACACCCTCCTGGGCTACGAGACCCAGTGGAGCCAGGAGGACAGCTACAAGCTACTGCTGCCGGGGGAACGCAGAGGCAACCTCCGGATCCGCCGGGAGCTGAAGGTATTCCTGAGAGGAGACACCGCAGCCCAGGCCGACTGGTACCAGTCCCTGCGGATCAACGGTGCCTTCAGCGCCAACGAGATCCGGGCCCTGGAGGACCTGCCCGCCATCCCCGGCGGAGACGCCTACTATGCCAGCCTCAACTACGTTCCCCTGGAGCAGTTCCGGGAGCTGAGTATCATGCGTGCCTCCGGCCGGCCCGTCAGCGAGTAAAGAATTTCATAAAACCTCTTGACTTTCTGTGTACACGCAATTATAATTGTTGTGTACACAGAAAG
>ERZ1643251.4817-NODE-4817-length-11443-cov-18.298911_pt1 | contig 11443 bp, 13 predicted proteins | sample MGYA00579261_ERZ1643251 | MGnify/ENA primary metagenome ERZ1643251 (study PRJEB29033, sample SAMEA4952267) | chicken gut metagenome | biome: Broiler Chicken; feature: Gastrointestinal Tract; material: Caecum | place: Ireland | collected 2018 | study: Broiler... | reverse complement strand
GGCGTTCGTGCAGTTATATATCTGAAGTCAGGGACTTCAGCCATAACCTTCACAGGAGGTGAAGGTACTCCAAACTCACCATATACCCTACAATAAGTAAATATTGTACAAATAATAGTAATGTATAAACGAGGAAAAAACACACCTTGCCGATGAAAATGGCAAGGTGAGAGGTTTTGGGTGTAAGGCTGTATAGTTCGCCAAACGTTCGCAACGTTAACAACAATGGTAACTTCAATAGTAATTCAGTGTCGAATACGAATGGCGTCCGTGCAGATTCCTTTTAAACTGAGATTTATATGACCAAGGTTGTATAAAGAGAGCGTTTGTTACAAGCTTTATTCCCTAGGTATAAAACCTAAAAATATTGGTGATGAAACAACTGTTTAAAAGTGGTTTAGTAGAGTAAAATCGAAAAATCGCTTTTTCTTTGTTATTTATATTTGTATTTAATAATTAATAATGATATAATTAAATAAAATTAAGTGGTGATAAAATGAAAAAAGTTATTGTTTTAGGTGGTGGCACAGGATTATCTACCCTACTTCGTGGTTTAAAACAGTTTCCAGTTGATATTACAGCTGTTGTTTCTGTATCTGATGATGGAAGAAGTACAGGAAAATTAAGAAAGGAATTCAATATTCCTGCAGTTGGAGATATTAGGCAGGTTATAATAGCTTTATCAGAAACAGAACCATTATTTCAAAATTTATTAAATTATCGTTTTAAAACAAATAGTGATTTGAGTGGTCATGCATTAGGTAATTTATTATTAACCGGACTTATTGATGTTGCTGGAAATATGTCAGATGGTATTGAATCTTTAAGTAAAGTTTTAAATTTAAAAGGAAAAGTATTACCTTTAACAGAAGATAATGTTGTTTTAATGGCTGAAATGATTGATGGAAGTATCGTCGAAGGTGAACATAATATTACAGAAAAAAATCAAAAAATAAAAAAAATTTTTTATAAAGAAACACCAAAAGTATTAGATGAAGTAATATGTGAAATAAAACGAGCTGATTTGATTTTATTAAGTATGGGAAGTTTATTTACTAGTTTATTGCCAAATTTAATATGTGATGAAGTTAAAAATGCTATTGATAGTAGTAAAGGCGATGTTATGTATGTATGTAATATGATGACACAACCAGGAGAAACAGATAATTTTAAAGTAAGTGATCATATTAATGTTATTAATAGTTATTTAAATAATAAAAAAGTTTCATATGTTATAGTAAATGATGGTGAGATAACACAAAAAATAAAAAATAAATATTTAACTGAAGAACAAAAAGATCCAGTTATATATGACAAAGAAAATTTGAACAATATAAATGTTATATCAGATAACTTTGTTAAAATTGAAAATGATTTATTAAGACATAATACAGCAAAATTAGGATTTCATATTTACTCATATTTTTTAAAGGATGAATAATATGTCTTTTACTGGAATTGTAAAAAATGAAGTAAGTAAAATTGATTCAAATGAATTTGAAAAAATTGCTGAATTAAATGCAATTTTAACTAATGGAGCTGTGATTGATAATGATATAATCAAAATAACAACTGAAAATGCTAGTGTTGCAAGAAGAATATATAATTTAATTAAAGATATATATAAATTCATACCTAACATTATTGTTAGAAAAAGTTTAAAATTTAATAAAAAATTAATTTATATAGTTTACTTTAAAAAGAACAATATAGAGATTATGAATATTCCAAAAAAATATATAATTGATGATGAAGAATCAATAAGAGCATATTTAAGAGGTGTATTTATAATTACTGGTTCAATAAATGATCCAAAAACATCTAGATATCATTTAGAATTTTTAGTTAGTGATTATGATTATGCACTATTTTTAAATGAATTATTAAATAATTATAAATTAAATAGTAAAGTTTTAACTAGAGAAAATAAGTATATGGTTTATATAAAAGAAGCAGAAAAAATAAGTGACTTTTTAAGAGTTATTAGTGCTTATAATGCTGTTTTATATTATGAAGATATAAGGATTTATAGAGACCATAAGAATATGACTAATAGATTAAATAATTGTGAGCAAGCTAATATAGATAAAGTAATTGAGACTGCTAATAAACAATTAAATGATATTGAAATAATAAAGAAAGTTAATATTGAACTTTTAGATGAAAAAGAAAAAATTGTAGCTTTATATAGAATTAAATATCCTGATGTTTCATTATTAGAATTAAGTGAAATAATATCAATGGAAACAGGTAATAAAATTACAAAATCAGGTCTTTATCATCGATTTAAAAAAATTAGTCAACTTGCTTGTAAATTAAAAGAGAAATTATAAATTCTCTTTTTATTATTAAAAATTTATAGTATAATTAATATGGGTGATTTTATGGAAGAAATATTTAATTCTTTAACTAGAATTATAAAAGGACATAATAACATATTAATTATGACACATAAAAATCCTGATTTTGATGGTATGGGGGCTGCTTTTGGATTGCAGCAAGTAATTAATAGTTTTAATAAAACAAGTTATATTTGTATAAATAAAATTGAAAAAAATAATTCTTTAAATAAAGCTTATAAATTGATAAAAGAAAAAAATTTGTATTTAAATACTATAAATAAGAGTGATGTAAAAAATATAATTGATGATGATACATTGTTAATTATATTAGATACACATAAAAAACAAATGACAGAAATACCACAATTAGTTGATAAAGTTAAAAACATTGTTATAATTGATCATCATATTAAAAATGGAGATTACATAAAAAATTATAATTTATGCTATATAAATTCAGGTTTATCTAGTACTGTTGAATTTATAACAAATTATATTAAATATTTAAATAAAACAATAGATTCATTGTTTTCTACTTTTATGTTGGTTGGATTAGAAATTGATACTAATAATTTTAGATTAAAAACGAGTGAAAAGACTTACGAAGCAGCAGCTCATTTAATAAAATTAGGTGCGGATAATATTTTAAAACAGGAATTGTTACAAGAAAATAAAGAAATATATTTAAAAAGGCAAAAATTAATTTCCAAAAGTTTTATGGTGAATAGTAATATGATTTTGTGTATTGCTGACGAAAAAATATATGAAAATAAAGATTTAGCAGAAATTGCAGAAGACTTATTGCAATTTGAAAATGTTGAGGCTTCTTTCGTAATAGGAAAAATAACTAATAATATTGTTGGCATAAGTGCAAGATCAATTGGAAAAATTAATGTAGAAAAAATCATGTCTAAATTAGGTGGAGGCGGTCATTATACTGAGGCTGCAACCCAAATAAAAAATAAAACAATAAAAGATGTGCAACTACTATTATTAGAACAAATAAAGGAGGAAAAATGAAGGTAATATTTCTAAAAGATTTAAAAGGTCAAGGTAAAAAAGGTGAAATAAAAGAAGTAAAAGATGGGTATGGTTCATTTTTAATTAAAAATAATATAGCTAATATAGCCAATGAATCAAATTTAAAGCATTATAATACATTAAAATCTAAACAAGAACTAGAAGAAAATCTTTTTATTAAAGATTGTGAAAAATTAAAAGAACAATTAGAAAAATTATCAATAAATATAAAAGTAAAAGTTGGTAGTCAAGATAAAGTCTTTGGAAGTGTTAGTACAAAACAAATATCAACAGAACTAAAAAAATTAAATTTTAATATTGATAAAAATAAAATAAAAGTGGATTATCCATTATCTAGTCTAGGAACTCACATTGTAAATGTTGAACTACATAAAAAAGTTATAGCTAATGTAAAAATTAATTTAGTAAAGTAGGTGAATTATGCAAGAAAAAACTATACCACATAGTATAGAAGCAGAACAAGCGGTTTTAGGGTCAATGTTTTTAACTAAATATGCCTTGCAAAAAGGAATTGAAAGTTTAAATGAAAATTTATTTTATTTAGATAGTCATAGTAAAATCTTTTCTGCAATAAAAGATTTATCTGAATCAAATAGGCCCATAGACATAATGACTGTAAGTGAAGAACTTAATAGAAAAAATTGGTTATCAGCAATTGGTGGTATTGAATATTTAACAACAGTTGCTAGAAGTGTTCCTACTTCTGCTAATATAGATGAATATATAAAAATAGTTGAAGAAAAAGCAATACTTAGAAGATTAATAGAAGAAGCTACTAATATTGTAACAGACGCTTATAGTTCAAAAAACTCTATTAATGATATATTAGATAACGCCGAAACCAAAATATTAAATGTGGTAAAAACAAGAAAAGGATCAGAATTTAGAAGTATTCAAGAAGTTCTATTTAAAACTCAAGCAGATTTAGAAAAAATTTCTAAAAATAAAGGTGAAATGACAGGTATATCAACAGGATTTTATAAACTAGATAAAATCACATCGGGATTACATCCTCATGAACTAATAATTATAGCGGCTCGTCCTGGTATGGGAAAAACTGCTTTTGCCCTAAATTTAGCTACTAATATGGCTATGAGTGGAAAAACAGTTGCATTATTTAATATGGAAATGAGTGCTGAACAATTAGTTATGAGAATGTTAGCTTCTGTTGGACAAATATTTGGTGATAAATTAAAAAGTGGTAATTTGAAAAATGATGATTGGAAAAGAATAAATGAGGCTATAAGTAGATTAGCTGAAACTAAAATGTATATAGATGATACATCAGGAATGACAATTAGTGAAATAAGAGCAAAATGTCGAAGACTTGCTTCTATGAGTGATGGATTGGATGTAATTATAATCGACTATTTACAACTAATACAAGGATCAGATAGATATAAGGGAAATAGAGTTCAAGAAGTTACTGAAATATCAAGAAGTTTAAAAACTTTAGCTATGGAATTAAAAGTGCCGGTAATTGCTCTATCACAATTATCAAGAAGTGTTGAAGGTAAAGGAAGAAAAGATAATAGACCAATCTTAAGTGATTTAAGAGAATCTGGATCTATCGAACAAGATGCTGATATTGTTGCAATGCTTCATCGTGAAGATTATTATGATAGAGAAGCAAGAATAGATGAAAATACAAGTAGAACAACATTAATTATAGCAAAACATCGTAATGGTCCAGTAACCGATATTCCACTTATTTTCAAGACTAATACAAGTACATTCAATTCTGTAGATGAAAGTGTTGAAGGTGATTTATGAAAAAAATAATAACATATATAACATGTTTGTTTTTAGGCGTAATACTTTATTTTTTATGTTTTAATTATAATACACTTAATTATCCAAATGAATTTTATAATGTATATTTAGATGGAAGTTATTTAGGAACTATAGAATCAAAAGATGATTTAACAAATTATATAGATGCTAAAGCTGAGCATTTAATAAATGTAGAAAATGTCACAAAGAAATATTGCGAAGATGATAAAACATTGGATGAAATAATAATTGAAAATAATTTACAAGATGTAATTAACAATTCAACAGTAAATTATTATGAAGAAGATAACAAAAAATGCATGGATATTACTACAAAAAATGGTGATACTGTGGAAAAGATATACACACCAACAGAACTAAATATTGAAAAAATATTAACTTATAATGGAGAATTAAATTCAATTGAAGAAATATATTCAAAGATAGTTGATTTAAAGTCTTTTACTGTTAAGGGATATCAATTCATTATTAGAAATGATGAAAAAGAAAAATATATTTATACAATAAATAAAGATTTATTTGAAGATGCAGTAAATGAATTAATTAAAACTTATGTTGGTGAAAAAGAATATCAATTATATTTAAATGATAATCAAACTGAAATAGAAACTGTCGGTTCATTAATTGAAAACGTTTATATTGAAGATAATATTACAGTAAAACAAGTTCAAATACCTATTGATCAAGAAATATATACAACTTCTTCTGATTTGGCGCAGTTTTTAATATTTGGTAATAATCCCAAAACTGAAACTTATATTGTTCAAGAAGGAGAAATGATTAGCGATATTGCTTTTAAAAATCAAATAAGTAGTCAAGAATTTTTAATTTCTAATCCTAAATATCAAGATGCAAATAGTTTGATTTCTATTGGAACAGAAGTTCTAATTAAAGAGACTAATCCTCAATTAAATGTAGTTATTGAAAAATATGTTGTAGAAGATATGGAAAATGATTATAAAACTGTATATCAATATGATGATACAGAATATGTAGGATATGAAGAAGTTGTTCAAGAAGGAGAAGCTGGGTTAGAAAGAGTAAGTCAAAAACAAAAAATTGTAAATGGTAATATAGAATTCGTTCAACCAATAGGCAAGGAAACATTAAAACAAACTGTTGATGAAATAATTATTAAAGGTGATAAATATGTTCCTAATGTTGGAGATTTAAATAACTGGGCTTGGCCAAGTGAAAGTGGATGGACTATAACTGATAATTATGCTTGGAGAATTCATCCAATAACGGGAGAACGTTCATTTCACTCAGCTATAGATATTGCCGGAACTGGTTATAATTCGCCTGTTTATGCTGCTAATAATGGTACTATAATAGTTAAGGAATCACATTATTCATACGGCAACTATATTGTTATAGATCATAACAATGGTTATTATACTCTATATGCTCATATGAATAAATTTATGGACAGTGTTAATGTTGGCGATACTGTTGCAAGAGGACAACAAATTGGATATGTTGGTTCTACTGGATACTCAACTGGTCCTCATATACATTTTGAATTGTGGAAAAATTGTAAATATTGTCAAATTAATCCTTGGAGTATTTATTGATGAAAGTAGCAGTTTTAGCTTCAGGTTCTAAAGGAAATTCGACCTATATTGAATCAAATAATACCAAAATACTAATTGATATTGGTATGAGTAATCTATATATAGAAAAAAAATTAGTTTGTTTAGGTATAAATCCTAATGATATTAATTGTGTTTTTATAACACATACTCATACCGATCATGTTGCTGGGTTAAAAGTTTTTATTAAAAAGCATAATCCAAAAGTATATTTGACTAGTAAAATGTATGATGAATTAAGAGATATTATAAATGATTATGAAATATTAGAGGATAAAGTTATTTTAAATAATTTAGTAGTAGATTTTTTTAAAACTTCTCACGATACAGATTCTGTTGGATATATAATTAGTGATAATGAAAAAGAAATTGTTTACGTCACTGATACAGGTTATATAAATTTTAAAAATTTAAAAAGATTAAATAATAAAGATTTATATATTTTTGAAAGCAATCACGATATTGAAATGCTTATGAATAACCCAAATTATCCATATCAAATTAAGCAAAGAATATTAGGTGATAAAGGACATTTATCTAATAATCAATGTAAAGATTATTTAAATAAAATAATTGGGAATAAAACAAAGTATATTGTTTTAACCCACTTATCAGAACAAAATAATGACCCAACATTAGCTTTAAATAATTTTAAAGATTTGGAAAATATTAAAATAATGGTTGCTTCACAAAATGAAAGTACTGGATTGATAGAAGTATGATTAGAATAATATGTGTTGGGAAATTAAAAGAAAAATATTTAGTTGATGCTTGTTTAGAATATACTAAAAGAATAAGTAAATATTCCAAGATAGAAATTATTGAATTAAAAGATAGTAATATTAAAGAAGAAAAAGATAATATATTAAAATATATTAATAAAGATTACATTATAACGCTCGAAATAGAAGGAGATATGGTAGACTCCCCTACTTTGGCTAAAAAAATAGATAATATATTTTTAAATAATTCTAATATTACTTTTATAATTGGTGGATCGGATGGTTTACATGACGACATTAAAAAAATAAGCAATTATAAATTGTCTTTTTCAAAACTTACATTTCCTCATCAACTATTTAGAGTTATGTTATTAGAACAAATCTATAGAAGTTTTAAGATATTGAACAATGAAACATATCATAAATAAATTGTAAGAAATTACAATTTTTTTAATTTTATAAAGGAATTTAAGCTAATTTTATGGTATACTTAACTATAGGAGTGATAGAATGATTGAAACACCACATATTAAATGTAATAAAGAAGATATTTCAAATATAGTTTTAATGCCAGGAGATCCTTTAAGAGCTAAATTTATAGCCCAGACTTATTTAAAAGATTATAAATTGGTTAATAGCGTAAGAAATATGTTAGCTTATACTGGATTTTATAAAGGAAAAAAAATAACAGTATTTTCTTCTGGTATGGGTATGGCTAGTATGGGAATATATTGTTATGAATTATATAAATTTTTTGATGTTAAATATATAATTAGAATTGGTTCATGCGGAAGTACTGATAAAGATGTAAAATTATTAGATACAATTCTTTCTACATCTAGTTATACTGAAACAAATTTTAGTTATACCTATAGTTCAGTAAATGTTAATGAAGTAAATTCTAGTGAATACTTAAATAATATTATTATAAATAAGAATAAAAATATAAAAAGAGGAAAAACCGTTTGTAGTATGGTATTTGATGCTTATATTGATAATCAAGATGAGTATAATAAAAGATTACCACAAAATGTATTAGCTGTTGAAATGGAAGCATTTGCCCTATTTTATATAGCTAAATTATTGAATAAGGAAGCAACATGTTTATTAACCGTATCTGATTCATTGCATGATAAAAAACAAATAAGTTCAAGTGATAGACAACTTAAATTAAAAGAAATGATTGAAATTGCTTTAGAAGCAAGTTTGGAGGTTGAATAATGAATTTAATGGATAAAGCAATTGAAGCTAAAAAAAATTCATATAGCCCCTACTCTAATTTTAAAGTTGGAGCAGCCTTATTAACTAAAGATGGTAAAATTTATACAGGTTGTAATATAGAAAGTGTATCATATACACCTACTTGTTGTGCTGAAAGGGTTGCTTTTTTTAAAGCTATAAGTGAAGGCAACAAAGAGTTTGAAGCAATTGCAATAAGTGGAGATAAAGAATATTGTTATCCTTGTGGTGTATGTCGCCAAGTAATGAGCGAATTTTGTGATAAAAATTTCAAAATTTATGTTAATGATAAAGTATATACTTTAGATGAATTACTACCCTATTCTTTTGATATGGAGAAATAAAAATGAGAATGTATGACATAATAGAAAAGAAAAAAAACAAATTACCTTTAACCAAAGAAGAAATTGAATTTTTTGTTAATGGTTATGTTAATAATTTAATACCTGATTATCAGGTTTCAAGTTTATTAATGGCAATTGTTTTAAATGGTATGGATGATTTAGAAGTAACTAATTTAACTTTATCTATGGCTAATTCTGGTGATAGATTGAATTTAAATTTTAATGCTGTGGATAAACATTCAACTGGTGGAGTTGGAGATAAAACAACATTAATTATTACACCTATAGTTGCTTCTTTAGATTGTAAGGTTGCTAAAATGAGCGGTAAAGGTTTAGGTTATACTGGAGGAACAATAGATAAATTAGAATCTATCCCTGGATTTAAAGTGCAATTAAGTGATGAAGAATTTATTAATCAAATAAATAGTATTAATTTAAGTGTTATAAGTCAAACTAAAAATATAGCTTCAGCTGATAAAAAAATTTATGCTTTAAGAGATGTTACAGCTACAGTTGAAAGTATTCCTTTAATAGCATCTAGTATTATGAGTAAAAAAATAGCTAGTGGCGCTAAAAATTTAGTATTAGATATTAAAGTAGGTAGTGGAGCATTTATGAAAAACATAAATGACGCTACTAAATTAGGGAAAACTATGGTTAATATTGGTAAGAATGCTTCTATTAATACAGTTGCTGTTTTATCTAATATGAATGAGCCATTGGGCAATAATATAGGAAATAATTTAGAAGTATTAGAAGCTATTGAAGTTTTAAAAGGTAATGGTCCTAAGGATTTAACTGATATTTCAATAGAACTTGCAACTTATATGGTAAGTATTACTAAGAATATTGATTATCAAGAAGCTAAAGAGAAAGTAATAGAAGTATTAAATAATGGAAAAGCATTAAATAAATTTTATGAATTAATTAAATGTCAGGGTGGCGATATTTCTAGATTAAATCATAATTCTAAATATGAATATAAAGTTTATTCTAAAAAAAGTGGTTATATAACTAAAATGGATACAGAACAAATAGGTAAAATTAGTTCCATGTTAGGAGCAGGTAGAATTAAAAAAGATGATTTAATTGATTATAATGCGGGTATTATTTTAAATAAAAAAATTAATGATTATGTTAATATAAATGATTTGTTATGTACTTTATATACTGATAAAGAAATTGATTTAACTATTGATTATTTAAATAGTATAGAAATAACTGATAGTAAAATTAATAACGATTTAATATTAGGAGTAATCAAATGAAAGAACTTGTTGATAAATTAATAAAATTAAATAAAACTATTTCTACAATGGAATCATGTACAGGAGGCTTTTTAGCTAATTCTATAACCAATATTGAAGGTTCTAGCGGAGTTTTTAAATTTGGAGCAGTTACTTATTCTAATGAATATAAAATAAAAATTGGAGTAGATAGTAATATAATTGATAAATATACTGTTTATAGCATAGAAACAGCTATAGAAATGAGTAAAGCAATATCTATATATACAAATTCAAATTATGGAGTTGGAATAACTGGTAAACTAAATAAGCAAGATAACAATAATCCATTTGGATCTAATAATATAGTTTATGTTAGTATTTATGATAAAGAAAAAGACCATGCTTATACAATGACTATAGAAGACTTACTTGGTAATAGAATAGATATGAAAAAACAAATAGTTGATAAAATTTTAATATTATTAAAAAATATTGTATAAAATTAAGAATAAATAACCAACATTAAATAGGTGATACAAATGAAAAAATTAATGTTGGCTATTTTTTTAATAATATTATTATATGTTTTTATAGGTAGAGTCTCAAGTTTAGCTATTCCAGATGATGCATTAAGAATTAGAGTAATAGCAAATAGTAATTCAAATTACGATCAAGAAATAAAAAAAATTGTAAAAGAAAATATTCAATATAAATTATATGAATTATTAAAAAATACAAAAGGAATTGATCAAGCAAGAAAAATAATTAATAATAATTTAAATGATATAGATAGTAATGTTAAAGAAACTTTACAATTATTAAACTATGAATTAGGTTATGATATTAATTTTGGGTTAAATTACTTTCCTAGTAAAGAATATAAGGGAGTTACTTATGATGAAGGTTATTATGAATCATTAGTTATCACACTGGGAGAAGGAAAAGGCGACAATTGGTGGTGCGTTTTATTTCCTCCTTTATGTCTATTAGAAGCAGAAGAAAGTACAGAAGTAGAATATACTTCATTTGTAAAAGAGTTATTAGATAAGTATCTATAACTTTTTATTTTGTATGAAACTAATTTATAAAATTACAAGGATTAGAAAAACATTTTATATATTATTTAATTGATTTATTATT
>ERZ1643251.4814-NODE-4814-length-11445-cov-4.752590_pt1 | contig 11445 bp, 11 predicted proteins | sample MGYA00579261_ERZ1643251 | MGnify/ENA primary metagenome ERZ1643251 (study PRJEB29033, sample SAMEA4952267) | chicken gut metagenome | biome: Broiler Chicken; feature: Gastrointestinal Tract; material: Caecum | place: Ireland | collected 2018 | study: Broiler... | reverse complement strand
CAGCAGGCGCTGGGCGTGTTCAGCGGCCAGATGATGACCAGGGCAGTCGATAGCCTGGTCAACCTCGGGAAGACGGCCCTCGATAGCGTGGGCGCTCTCGAACAGAACGTGGGCGGCGTCGAGACGCTGTTCGGCAACACAGCCGACGCAGTCATCGCCGCAGCAGACAGAGCCTACCAGACGGCGGGAATGTCTGCCAACGATTACATGAGCACGGTCACGAGTTTCTCGGCGTCCCTGCTCCAGTCCCTCAGCGGAAATACTGAGGAAGCCGCCAAGGTGGCGGACATGGCCATCATCGACATGGCCGACAATGCGAACAAGATGGGCACCTCCATGGACCGCATCCAGGACGCCTATCAGGGCTTCGCAAAGCAGAACTACACCATGCTGGACAATCTGAAGCTGGGCTACGGCGGCACGAAGACCGAGATGGAGCGACTGCTGGCCGACGCTCAGGAGCTGACGGGCGTCAAGTATGACATCAACAACCTGAACGACGTATACCAGGCGATCCATGTCATCCAGGAGGAGATGGGGATCACCGGCACGACAGCGAAAGAGGCATCGGAGACCCTGGAGGGCTCTCTGGCTTCCGCCAAGGCCGCCTGGGATAACTTTATGAATGGATCGAGCGACGCCGACCAGCTGGCCGACGCCTTCGCCACAGCCGCCGACAACGTCGTCAGAGTTTTGGGCGAACTCATCCCGCGCTTCGCTGAGACGCTGCCGGCTCTGGCTGGTGCCATCGTGGAGCAGATCCCGGATCTGGTCTCTGCCATCGTGCCTGCCGTGCTTTCTGCCGGCAAGAGTATCATGGAGCAGCTCCGTGACGTCGTGCAGAACTTTGACTTTGTGGCTGCTGCCGAGACAATCGTCGAAGGCATCACGGACTTCATCAGCAGCGACGGCCTGGGCTCTTTCCTGGGCTGCCTGGTGGATATTTTCACCGGTATCGTCAACGGCATCAGCTCCATGCTGCCGACATTACTGCCGGCCCTCGTCGAGCTGATCGCCTACACCGTGACCACACTGATCGACCAGCTGCCGGCGATCCTGGACTGCGCTCTCCAGCTGATCATGGGCCTGGCGGAAGGCATCCTTGCAGCGCTTCCCGTGCTGATCGACGCCCTGCCGGAGATCATCAGCGCCATCGTGCAGTTCCTGATCTCGGCGGTGCCTCAGATCATTGACGCCGGCATCGAGCTCCTGCTCGCTCTGGTGGACGCGCTGCCTGTTATCATCGACGCGCTGATCGACGCGCTGCCTCAGATCATCGAGGCCGTCGTGACGGCTCTGATCGCCGCAGCGCCGCAGATTGTGGAGGCAGGCATCAAGCTCCTGGGAGCTCTGATCGAGGCCATCCCGGTCATCGTGGTCGAGCTGGCGAAGGCCGTGCCGGACATCGTCGCGGCCATCATCGACGTATTGGCTGAGCTGCCCGGTCTGATCTGGGAGGTGCTCACTGAGATCGTCGGCGATCTCCAGGAATGGGGCGCCGACATGGGCGCCAAAGCCCAGAAGGCCATCACAGACCTCTGCACAAAGGTTTCCAATGTGCTGAGGCAGCTACCAGGGCAGATCTGGACGCATCTGGTCAACGCTGTCACCCGAGTGGTGCAGTGGGGGCAGCAGATGCTCAGCAACGCCTCGACAGCCATGAGCAATATGCTCAGCAAGGTCAACAGCATCATCCAGCAGCTGCCCGGAAAGATCTGGACGCATCTGGTGAACGCCGTGACCAAGGTGGTGCAGTGGGGGCAGCAGATGCTCAGCAACGCCTCCACGGCCATGAGCAATATGCTCAGCAAGGTCAACAGCATCATCCAGCAGCTCCCTGGCAAGGTCTGGACGCACCTGGTCAACACCGTCAACAAAGTGGTGGCCTGGGGCCAGCAGATGGTCTCCAACGCCTCGACAGCTGCGAGCAATATGCTCAGCAAGGTCGCAGGAACGCTCCAGCAGCTTCCTGGCAGGGTCTGGGAGTATCTGAGCCAGGCAGTCCAGAAGGTCGTCACCTGGGGCACTCAGCTGGCTCAGAAGGGCGCAGCAGCAGCGACCCAGCTGTTCAACTCCATCGTCAACGGCCTGGCAAATCTGCCGAGTAAGATGGCGGAGATCGGCAGCAACATCATCAGCGGCATCTGGAACGGCATCAGCTCCGGCTGGAACTGGCTGACGAATAAGGTCAGCAGCCTGGCCAGCAGCCTGCTGGACGCTGCGAAGGACGCCCTCGGCATCAACTCCCCGTCCAAAGAGTTCGCGGACGAGGTCGGCCGCTGGATCATGCCTGGCGTGGGCAAGGGCCTGGACAAGTCCATGCCCGCAACGCTGAAAGACATGGAAGCCAAGGCCGGCGAGCTCGTCAGCGCCATGCGGACCGAGATGTCGGCAAGCGCCGGACAGCTCTCCGTCGGAGCTTCGCACGCTGCGGGGCTGCGGATGGCAGGCGCCGGCACTACCGTCTACTATGACAATCGCATGGAGCAGAGCAACACCTACAACGTGCCCGTGGCTACTCCTTCCGAGGTGGCCAAGACACAGCGCGAGGCTCTGCGGAACATGGTCGGAGGTGTGAAATGACAGTAAACACATTAACCATCGAGCTGACCTGCAACGGCAAGACCCTCAAAATGGGCCCGGGCGAGGACATTGACATCACTGCCGTGTCCGGCCTGGAGTCCTCCGAGATCGAGATCAGCACATCGGACAACGCCCTGGTGGACGGGGCGTCCGTCGATGGCAAGAAGATCAAGCCAAGGCCGATCCACATCGAGGCCAGCTTTAGAAGCAACAAGAACAACCCGGAAAACCGGGCGAAAGTAATCAAGTTTTTCAATCCGAAGTACACCGGCAAGGCGCTCATCACCAACATGGGCGTCAGCCGCAACATCGAGTACGAGCTGGAGGGCTGGACCTTCGCAGCCACAAAGAACATGGACAACAAGCTGAAGATCCTGGTGGATCTGATCTGTCCCGACCCTTATATGCTCAATGTGGACAACTTCGGCAAGAACATGGCGAACATCACGCCACTGTTCGCTTTCCCCTGGATCTCTCTCAGCAAGAGGATGGAGACGGGCAAGCTGGACTACAAGCCAGAAGCCCGTGGCCTTCTCCTGGGCGGCAACACTGCCGGCTACAGAACGCTGAAGAAGGAGGTCGTGCTGAGCAACGACGGAGACGTCCCGGCGGGCGTCCAGATCCAGTTCATAGCTACCAGGGGCACCGTGGTCAACCCTAAGATCACGAACACCGGCACGGGCCAGTTCATGCGCGTGAATGTCACGATGCAGACCGGCGACGTGCTTCTCATCGACACCAACGACCGGCACCAGGTCATCACTCTGAACGGCGTCAACTACTACCAGCACATCGACCGCCGGAGTGAGCCCTTCAAGCTGGAAGTGGGCGACAACTATCTGGAGTACGACGCGGATGGGAACTACACCAACCTGGACGTCAATCTGTTCTACACTCCGAAGTATCTGGGGGTGTAGCGCATGAATTTGATCATCCTCGACCAGAACTTCGACGCGCTGGGCGTCGTCAGCGTGTTCAATACGCTCATCTGGGACCGGCGGTATTATGCCTCCGGTCTGTTCGAGCTGCACACTCCCGCCGAGTTTTTCGCGCTGATGAACTCCGGTCGCTATCTGTACCGGAACGACCGGGATGAGCTCGGCGTGATCCGCGAGGTCAACTTCGCAAGGGACGCCAAGGGCGCCCGGACGACCTACTGCAAGGGCTATTTTTCCGAGGAGCTTCTGAACAACCGAGTGCTCAACACTCAGGTCAACCTCTCCGGCACTCCGGAGGTCATCGGCCGGAAGCTGGTGGACCGTTATGTGATCAACCCGACCGACGCCGACCGGAAGATCCCCCAGGTCGTCCTGGGCGAGCTGAAGGGCGTCGGCACGAGCGTCACAGTCACGGCCACCGGCGCCAAGCTGGGCGACGAGCTCTACGAGGTCGAAAAGACCCAAGAGCTCAGCCACCGGCTGCGCTATGACTACTTGACCAACTCCCTCACGTTTGAGGTGTGGAAGGGCAAGGACAGAACAGACGACCAGACGGAGAACAGCTGGGCCATCTTCTCGGACAGCTTCTACAACGTCAAGAACGCCGTCTACGACCGGGACGAGTCCGATTGCAAGAACTTCGCCTACGTCGCCGGCGAGGGCGAAGGTGCCGCCCGTGTCATCGTCGAGGTGGATCTCCGCAGCAGTTCCGACGAGGAACGCCGGGAGCTCTATGTGGACGCAAGAGACCTCCAGAGCACCTACCAGGACGAGGACGGCACCGAGCACACATACACGGCTGACCAGTACCGGGCGCTGCTTTACCAGCGCGGCCTGGAGAAGCTGGCCGAGTATCAGAAGATCGAGACCGTCAACAGTGACGTGGATCCCAACGCCAACCTGACCTATGGCGTGGACTTCGACCTGGGCGATCTCTGCACCTACCGCTACACAGACGTCGGCATCGAGACCACCAAGCGGATCACTGAGATCCAGGAGGTCTACGAGGGCAGCAAGCAGACCCTCTCCGTCGTCTTCGGCAACGACCAGATGACCAGCATCACGAAAATTATTCAAAGGGAGGTATCTTAACATGGCCATGAGATACGGCTATTTTGACTCTGAGATCACAGGCGTGGACTCCGAGGGTATGCCCATTTTTGACAGGGCTGAGACTTCGGAACTGTTCCGCCTGCTGTTCTCCAAACTGCTGACCAATGGCGTCCTGGCTAAGCCCGCCGACTGTTTTCAGGTCCAGGCAGGCGACAACGGCCTGAGCGTCAAGATCCGCCCCGGCTTCGGCCTGATCAACGGCGCCTTCGCCTACGATGCAGCCGAGACCACCTACTCGCTGGCCGCAGCTCCTACGAGCTACAGCCGCATCGACCGCGTCGTGCTGCGCTGCAACTACCTGGAGCGCCTCTGCGAGATCGTCATCAAAACCGGCACGGCCGCAGCCAACCCCATCCCGCCCGAGCTGATCCAGCCGGTCAGCGGCGACTACTACGAGCTGGGCCTCGCTCTGGTGACGGTCAGCACGAACCAGAGCCTCATCACCCAGAGCGCCATCATGGACACCAGAGCCGACAGCTCCGTCTGCGGCTATATCACCCAGTTCATCGACAGCATTGACACCGATGTCTTCTTCGAGCAGTTCCGGGCTTTTTATGCTGAGTTTGTGGCCAAGTCCAACGCCAGCTACGAACAGTTCCAGCAGATGGCCAAGGCTGCCTATGACGGCTACACGGCCGCCATCGACGAGTACATCGAGGCGCTGGAAACTAAGGGCAACACAGACCTGACCGCCATCACGGAGGCCATGAAAGAGTTCCAGCGCACCAGCCAGAATGCCTTCAACGAGTGGTTTGCCACCGTGCAGGGCCTTCTGGACGAGGACGTCGCCGGCAGACTCATCAACAAGACGAGCGACCTGGACGAGCGCCTGACCGCTCTGGAGTACATGATCATCCACAACGACCTGTTCACTCATATCGTTGACGATGACGGCAACCCGATCCTGGACGACGATGGCAACGCGATCATCGGCGACTGGAAATATAAAACCGCATAAGGAGGAACATTATGCAGATTGACGTAACAAACGGCAAACGCTTCACAGAGTACGACGCGCTGGCTGCCGTGGCCAGCGAGGAGGACGTTCTCCTGGTACGACTCGCAGACGGCACAGGCGTTAAGAGGATCCCCCTCAGCGCCGTCAAGGCCTTCATCAACGGAGACCTGACCACGCTGGAGACTGAGGACAAGACCAGCCTGATCGCCGCCATCAATGAAGTCCTCGGCCTGGAAGGCACCAACGCCAAGGACATCAGCACCCTGAAGGAGCTGACCAAGATGCTCGGCCAGACTGGCGCATCCAGAGCCAACTCCTTCATCTATGAGCACGACCTCGGCACCAGCTTCACCGCCGAGCAGTCCGCCGACATCCGTGCCGGCAAATTCGATCTGGTCCGCACCGGCGGCCACTGGACCATCAACGGCCGCAAATACTGGGCCGCCCATGCTGACTACCGTTTGCACTGCGGCGACACAGAACTGACTACCCATCATATGCTGGTCATTCCTGACAGGTCCTTCTATAACGGCGTTATGAATGACACTAATGACACGACCGGCTCCTACTACGGCAGCAAGATGAAGACCTCCGGCCTGGCTGATGCTCTGGCCACCATCAAGGCCGACTTCGGCGCGGATCACATCCTGACCCACAGGACCCTCCTGCCCAACGCTGTCAGCAACGGTGCCAGCAACGGTGCCAGCTCCGGCTGGGCATGGTACGACAGCCAGATCGACCTGATGAACGAGCACATGGTCTACGGCTCCTACGCATGGGGCGGCGGAGCGCAGAACGGCTACGACACCGGCATCGACAAGAGCCAGCTGGCACTGTTCCAGGCACGCCCGGACCTGATCACGAACAGAGAGAACTGGTGGCTGAGAGACGTCCAGTCCGCGACGCTTTTCTGCTATGTCAGCGTCGACGGCGGTGCCTACCACTGGCACGCCTCGAACTCCTTCGGCGTCCGCCCGGCTTTCCTGATCTATTGATCAAAAATCCCGGCCCCTTGTGGGCCGGGTAAATCTAATCAAGGAGATAAGATAGCGTGTCAGACATCCCTAAAAGTAAACGGGCCCATTCTAATCTGGAAGCGCACCACCAGGCTCTCGCAGTCCGTCGGATGATCTCCGTGGAGCTGCTCAGCAGCTTCGCCTACAGCGAGAAGAAGCTGGAGGCGGCCATTAAGAAGCAGACCGCGCACATCCAGGACCCGGAGCACAAGAAGGACGTCGCCGAGGCCATCCGCAGCCTGGAGAACGACTACGCCTGCTGGTTTATCAAGAGGCACCGCGACCGCGTGGACGATCTCGTCTGCGCCATCGCTCAGCACATCAGGGCGGCCAATACCATCTGGCCCTCCTACCGTGTCGAGTACCTGGACAGACGCGACGAGCTCAACCAGGCGCTGAAGTGCTGCAACCAACTCCAGAACGAGCTCCAGTACATCGCCGAGGCGCTGCCGGCTGACAAAAACCGGTATATGAACATCGTGCTCGAAGTCGAGAAGCTGTTCAACATGGTGAAGAAGCTCCGGCAGTCCGACAACCGCTTCCTGAAGCACCTGAAAGATTAACACCCTATAGGGTGGCCTCTGTTTGTGCCGTCCAGTCCGCGACGAATTTCTGCAATGTCAACAACAACGGCAATGCCAACAACTGGAACGCCTCGAACTCCATCGGCGTCCGCCCGGATTTCACAACCGCACTACATTCTACGGGCAAGCTCCCGCGTGCGGCTATGGGAAAGGAGAGGCCATCCGTCCAGCGGGATCAGCTGGTAAATGCTAACCAGGACGCTCCCGGTTACGACCGATGGGGCTATCGCGTGGTTTTTATGAATGTGTTTTATGATGCAAATTTAATATACGACGCCGGCACCAAGGCCATGAAAAGCAGCAAATTCAAACGCAGCACGCAGATGTTCGAGATGACGCAGCTCCTCACCACGGCCCACATCCGGCGCGATTTTATGGACGGAGAATACCGCCCAGACCCCGGGAACAAGTTCCCGATCAACGAGCGCGGGCATCAGCGCTTTATCACCAGCAACACCATGGTGGACAAGACCGTCAACCACCTCTTTTGTGACGAGGTCCTGACGCCGGCGATCAGCAAGTACCTGATCTACGACAACGGCGCCTCGCAGAAAGACAAGGGCGTGGCCTTCCACCGCCGGCGGTTCGAGGCTCACCTGCACCAGTATTACATGGAGCACGGATCCAACGAGGGCTACATCCTGCTGGTGGACTATTCTGGCTATTATGCCAACATCCCGCACGACAAGTGCATCGAGGTCCTCGACTACTTTCTGGAGCGCGAGGTCGAAGATCCGGAGACGCTGCTGATCTCTGAGATGCTGACGCGCCTGATCTTCAAGACCTTCGAGCAGGACGTCTCCCGCTTCTCCGACGAGGAGATCGCGGCCATGATGGCCGGCAAGGTCAACCCGATGCTCAACTGCGGCGTGGATCCGGAGCTGCTGACCGGCGAGAAGATGCTCAGGAAGGGCGTGGACATAGGCTCGCAGCCTTCCCAGAACATCGGCATCATCTACCCGTACCGGGTGGACAACTATGCCAAGATCGTCAGAGGCATCAAACACTACGCCCGCTACACCGACGACTTCTATGCGGTCTCAGACTCCAAGGAATTCCTGGTGAGCGTGCTGGAAGGCTTCAGGAAGGAGGCGGCAGAGTATGGGCTGATCATCAACGAAAAGAAAACCCGGATCGTGAAGCTCTCCTCTCAGTTCAGACACCTGCAGGTGTGCTACTCACTGACGGAGTCCGGCCGCCTGATCCGGAAGATCCACCCGAAGAACATCACCCGGGAACGTCGGAAGCTGAAGGCGTACAAGCGCCTGCTGGACGCCGGCCGGATCGACTACCCAACCGTCGAGAACTCGTTCAAGTCCTGGCTGGGCAGTCACTACAAAATTATGTCACACGACCAAATCTACAACATGAGCAGCCTCTACTATGAGCTGTTCGGAAGGAGACCAAAATGGAAAAAAGGACATGGAAGATTACACTGGCTGATGGCACATCCCTCGACGGCCTCAACCTCAACGGGAACAACTTCATCAGCTCCACCGCTGTCACCGAGGACACCTTCGCCGGCAAACTCTCCAGCGTGACCATCGAGGGGCCCGACGGCACCGAGATCCACGAGGACATGAAGCTGGTCCAGATCAGCAAGGTCGGCAAGAGCTACTGGTTTATCCTGGCCGAGAAGACGGCTGAGGAAAAGCAGAAGGAACTCGCCGCAGCTGCTCTGGCCACCAACGCCAACAGCATCGCCGACCTTCAGCTCGCTCTGGCTGAGGTCTATGAAATGATTATCGGAGGTAAATAACTATGGCTAAAGTTTACGCAGCCCTCATCAAGAAGGGGCTCAAAACCATCGACGACGTGCCCGAAAATCTGCGCGACGAAGTCCGCGCGCTCCTGGAGGAGTAAGATGATCCGGCGCTTCAGATCCTGGCTCAGAAAGGAGGTGAACAACATGGCAGTCATCTACGTCGCCCTGATCGTCAAGGGCAAGCGTACCTACGACAGCGTCCCTGACCTGATCAAGCCCCAGGTCAAGGAGATGCTGATCGACCTGGAACTGGCAGAGCTCGTCACTGAGTAAAGCCCACAATGCCCCCACGGAGATATTCGTGGGGGCATAATTCTAAGCAAATAAAAAGAAGGAAGGTACACAACATGAAAACTGGAATTTGCACAGCAGTGGGAGTCGTGGGCGGCTTCATCGCCAGCCTTTTCGGAGGCTGGGACGCAGCTCTGACCACGCTCCTGATCTTCATGGGCGTGGACTACGCCACCGGCCTCATCGTTGCCGGCGTGTTTCACAGATCCCAGAAGTCCACAGACGGCGCCCTGGAGAGTCGCGCCGGATGGAAGGGTCTCTGCCGTAAGGGCACGACTCTCCTGGTGGTGCTGGTAGCCTGCCGCCTCGATCTGGTCACGGGCTCCACATTCATCAGAGACACGACGATCATCGCCTTCATCGCCAATGAGACGATCAGCATTATCGAAAACGCCGGACTGATGGGCGTGCCTATCCCTGCCGTTGTGGTGAAGGCCATCGACATCCTGAAACAGAAGGCAGAGGGCGACGCTAACACCAGCCCAGGCAAGGAGTAAGCCGTGAAGGCGACAGGGTCCTCCACCGAGAGGACCATCTGGAACTACTTCTGCTGCAAAGGTTTCAGCCCGGCCGGTGTGGCCGGGCTGATGGGCAACCTCTACGCCGAGAGCGGGCTCAATCCGATAAACCTCCAGAACACCTACGAGAAGCGCCTGGGCCTCACGGACGCCGAATACACGGCCGCCGTGGACTCCGGGAGATACTCCAACTTCGTCCGAGACAGCGCTGGCTACGGCCTCGCGCAGTGGACATACTGGAGCCGCAAGGAGGCCATGCTCAACTACGCCCGGAAGACCGGCGCGTCCATCGGCGACCTAATGATGCAGCTCGACTTCATGTTCCAGGAGCTGAAGGGCTACGTGGCCGTCTTCCAGGTGCTCCGGACAGCCCGGACCGTGAAGGAGGCGTCCGACATTGTGCTGACCAAGTACGAGCGCCCGGCCGACATGAGCAACGCCGTCAAGGTAAAACGGGCCGGCTTCGGCCAGGCATACTATGACGCCTACGCAAACACTACAGCAACCCCAGAGAAGGAGGAGATTACCATGAGCAACAGCCCTCTGGTAACGTACACCAACATCACCAAGAACAAGACCAGCCCCCGCAACCACGCCATCGACACCATCACGATCCACTGCATCGTGGGCCAGTGGACGGCGAAGCAAGGCTGCGACTACTTCGCCACTACCGACCGCGAGTGCTCCGCCAACTATGTCGTCGGCAAGGATGGCTCCATCGGTCTGTCCGTCGATGAGGCAGATCGCTCCTGGTGCACTTCCAGCCGTGAGAACGACAACCGCGCCATCACCATCGAAGTCGCCAGCGACACCGAGCACCCCTACGCTGTCACCGACGCAGCCTACGCCGCACTGATCAAGCTGGTGGCCGACATCTGCAAGCGCAACGGCATCAAGAAGCTGGTCTGGTCCACCAACAAGACCGACCGCGTCAACCACGCCAACGGCTGCAACATGACCGTGCACCGCGACTACGCCAACAAGGCCTGCCCGGGCCAGTACCTCTACGACCGCCACGGCGCCATCGCTGCGGCCGTCAATGAGATCCTGGGCTCCGGCACTACCCAGGCACCGGAAGCGGCTCCGGAGCCCGTCCAGGGCTTCCCTGCGACGCCCTTCACTGTCCGCGTCATCATTCCGGATCTGAACTACCGCAAGGGCCCCGGCATGAGCTACGCGGTCAGAGGCCAGACCGGCAAGGGCGTCTTCACCATCACCGAGGTGCAAGACGGCTGGGGCAAGCTGAAAAGCGGCGCCGGCTGGATCTACCTCGAAAACCCTGACTACTGCACCATCCAGGGCGTCGCAGCGAAGCCGGCCGAGCCGGATCCTGCCGATGTGCTGGCGCAGGAGATCGCCGGCAAGGTGAAGGGCTCCGGCCTGGATCCTGCTGACGTTCTGAACAGGACCAAGAAGATCCTGGGCGTGGCATGATCGCCCTGATCAGCGTGGCGGCTCTCGTATTCCTGGGAGCCTGCTGCGCTGTCACAACAGCCAGCAAATACATGATAGACTAAGAGAGCCCCGGCACCCGCCGGGGCTCTTTTGCTTTATACGGCAATTCTGAGGACGACATAGTCCCGCAGCACGATGATCTTCGGGGTTCGAGTACCGTCGCGCGGGCTCCGTCGTTAAGCTGTCATAAGAAATCCTTGCCGCCCCTGCCCCCAAGCGGGGGC
>ERZ1643251.4813-NODE-4813-length-11446-cov-4.773681_pt1 | contig 11446 bp, 11 predicted proteins | sample MGYA00579261_ERZ1643251 | MGnify/ENA primary metagenome ERZ1643251 (study PRJEB29033, sample SAMEA4952267) | chicken gut metagenome | biome: Broiler Chicken; feature: Gastrointestinal Tract; material: Caecum | place: Ireland | collected 2018 | study: Broiler... | reverse complement strand
TTTTCATAACGTTTTGTGCCTGAGCAAAGCGAAAGGAATGGATATAAACATGAAAAAATGGAATTGGATGAAAAGAGCAGTGTCAATGGGTTTATGTATGGCAATGCTGACAGTCGGGGGAATGACGGCTCAGGCGGCTCCCAAAGCTGCGGCAGACGAGGCTTACCGGGCAATCTTTGATGCAGAATATTATTACAGCCAATACTCGGATCTTCAGACGGCTATAGGGATGGATCCGGATGCGCTGTTCGCACATTTTGTTAATATCGGGATAAGAGAAGGGCGTTCCGGCACAGCGGACTTTAATTTGAGAGCCTATATACAAAATAATACAGATCTCATGTCCGCTTTTGGAGAAAATCTGGCGGCGTATTGTGAACATTATATAGCTGCAGGAAAAGCGGAAGGACGCCAGGCTCTTCCGGGAGAAAGCAGCGACGAAGGTCTGGGCTCCTATTCCACTGCCTATGACGTGACTCAGCAGAGGGCCATAAATGTGGAACTGGCCGCTGAGAGAATTAACGGCGTTGTGCTGCAGCCAGGAGAGGAGTTTTCCTTCAGCAGTCAGGTTCAGTCAAGAACCTATGCAAACGGCTATGTTTTGGGACCCTCCTATGCGGCGGGCAGGGAAGTGATAAGCGTGGGAGGCGGAATCTGCCAGGTATCTTCCACCTTATATGTGGCGATGGTCCGTGCGGCTATTCCAGCTACGGAGAGGTGGACGCATTCGGCTGTGGTGGATTATGTGCCCCAAGGTTTGGACGCCACAATTGCGGAGGGAACCAAGGATCTGAAATTTGTGAATATCTATACAAAACCGCTTGTAATTACGGCTACGACTCAGGATGGCATATTGACGGTCACCCTGGATTTTCAGAATGAAGCGTAAAAATGAAATATAAAGACGGACGAAAAAGGCGTTTCCCAGGTCATGAAAGGAGCTGGAAAACGTCTTTTCTGCAAATGAACGCAAGAGCTGTCCGCACAAAAAAGCCGGCGTCTCTCTTTTGCTTTTCATAAAATTTTGATCGCCGGGCTAAAGTATTCTTTCCGTCCGCCGATAAAAATAGTAAGCAGCGGTACGAAGGGAATGCAAATGGGAAAGGAGGAGTCAGAAATGCGTGTTGAGGCTTATACACAGGTACAGCAGATTTATCAGTCCCAGACAGTCGGCAAGAACCAGAAAAGCAGCGGCTCGGGCCGGGCGGATAAAGTGCAGATCAGCAGCTTTGGAAAGGATATTCAGGCCGCAAAGGCAGCCTTGGCGGAAAGTCCTGATATTCGGGAAGAATTGACGGCTCCCATAAAGGCGCAGGTTGAAAACGGTACGTACCAGGTAGATTACAGTAGTCTTGCGGAGAAGCTGCTGGAGAAATATAAGGAAATGAGGTAGTCCCGTGGCCAGTCTAATGGAAAACCTGATAGATGTACTGAACAGGGAATGCAGTGAATACGAGGGACTTCTTGAGCTGTCTCAGAGGAAAACGCCGATTATAGTAAGCGGCAATTTAGAAAATTTACAAAAAATCACGGATGAGGAACAGGAGCAGATAGGCAGGATCAGCCGCCTTGAAAAAGAACGGGCCGAGGTAACTGCGGATATCGCCAATGTGTTGAACAAGGATGTTGCAAATCTAAAATTAGTGAATCTGATTCATATGCTGGAAGGAAGACCGGAAGAGCGCATGCAGCTTGAGCGGGCTCATGCCAGACTGCAGAAAGCGGTACGAGGGCTGCAGAGGGTAAATGAACAAAACAGTGAGCTTCTGAGCAATGCGCTTGAAATGGTGGAGTTTGAAATGAATTTGCTTCAGGCGTCGAAAACGGCGCCGGAAACTGCTAATTACAACCGGGGAGCGTACAGCGCAGGCAGTACCATGGGGGTAAGCAGCAGAGGCTTCGATGCGAAGCAATAATCCTTGTGAAATGAGAGGTGATTGATATGCCGTTAATGGGCAGTTTATATGTAGGAGCATCCGGATTACAAGCCAGTCAAAACGCGTTGAATACTACAGCGCATAATCTTTCTAATGCGGATACTACGGGTTATACCAGACAGCAGGTACAGTTGTCTGCAAGACCGTACGTTACACTTTCTGTGAATCCCAAGTCTGTTTCCGATCAACAGACAGGTCTGGGGGTCGTTTATTCCAGAGTAAAACAGGTAAGAGACTACTTCCTTGATAAGACATACCGGAGAGAATCCGGACGAAGTATGTTTTATGAGGTGTCCGCTGAGGCGCTTCAGGAGGTGGAAAGCCAGCTGGGAGAGCTGCAGGGGGAAGCCTTTCAGACTTCTATAACTGATTTGTGGACGGCGGTACAGGAGCTGGCAAAGGATCCCAGTAGTTCTGTGACCCAGGGTGTTCTGGTTCAGAGAGCCGCAGAATTTGTGGAGAGAGCTGCTTCTGTGTATGAGGGACTCTCCACATATCAGGACAATCTGAATACCCAGATCGCACTTTATGTGGATCAAATCAATGAATACGGCCAGCAGATTCTGCTGCTCAACGATAAAATCAGATCAATTGAGGGCGGTGGGATCGAGCAGGCCAATGACCTCAGGGACGCGAGGAACCAGATTTTGGATGAGCTGTCGGAGCTCGCCAACATTACCTATACTGAGGATATTTATGGAAATGTGTCCGTGCAGATTGAGGGCGTGGATTTCGTAAAGGGCGACAACTGTTTTGAAATTGCTCTTTACACAGATGCAACTACAGGATTTTACACCCCGTTTTGGCCCCAGAACGCTTCCTTTGTGACTCTGCCGGATGGCACGAGATCCTATAATATAGATGGGGCGGAAGTTTTTGACCTGAGCAGAGGAATTTCTTCTGACCTGAATACAGATATTGGAGGCCTTAAGGCCATGCTTTTGGCAAGGGGCGACCACAGAGCCGACTACACGGATATCGCGGGCGGCAATTACGATCAAGTGTCCCAGTCTGTCGTGATGAATATTCAGGCGGAATTCGACCAGTTGATTCACAATGTGGCGACAAAACTGAACGACATTTTGGCCGGGGCGGCAGGTTTGCAGACGGGGGATCTGACGTTGGCGGATGGAACGGTTCTCACCGGAGTGAGATACTGTCAGTCTGATCCTGACGGATATATGCGCAATGAGGACGGCTCCCCCATACAGCTTTTTGCAAAGGCCACAACAGACGGATACCAGCTGGTGGAGGGTGCTGATGGCAATCAGTATTGGGTTTATGCGGAAGAAAACGCAGATAATCCGGACAGCCTATATTCCATAAAAAATCTGGAGATCGACCAGAGGCTGATGAAAGAGCCGGCGAAGCTGGGATTTATTCTTTCGGATGGCTCCGTGGATTACGACACGGCAGAGGCGTTAAAAGCTGCGTTTACAGAAGAGGAATATACTCTGAATCCCAACGTCAAGAAAAAAACCTCTTTCGTGGATTATTATTCTGATTTGGTGGCTCAGGTGGCGAATTCCGGATCGGTTTACAGAAGCATTTATGACAATCAGGTCAGCACTGTGGAGGCGACTCAGGCGGCCAGAGAACAGGTGCTGGGCGTGGCTTCTGACGAAGAGCTGTCATATATGATAAAGTTTCAGAACGCGTATAATGCTTCCAGCCGTTATATCAACGTAATCAGCCAAATGCTGGAGCACATTATTGTCACAATGGGTATGTAATAGGGAGGAATTGATATGCCATCAACATTTTTTGGGCTTAATACAGCATATACAGGGCTTTTGGCCAGCAATGCCGCTTTGAACACCACCTCCAATAATATTGCCAACGTGCAGACGGAAGGCTACAGCAGACAGCAGGTGGTGCAGCAGGCCAGCGATGCCCTGCGGGTTTTTCAAACCTACGGGTGTGCCGGTGCAGGTGTGGATGTGATTGCCATTGAACGCCTCAGAGATGAGTTTTATGATTTCAGATACTGGAATAATAACGCCAAGCTGGGCGAATACGATATGAAGCAGTATTATATGCAGCAGCTGGAGACCTATTTTGATGACGACGGAAAAAACGCAGGGTTTAAAACCGTATTTGATCAACTTATGGTGACGGGGCTCCAGGAGCTTTTAAAGGATCCCAGCAGCGCTACGGCCAAGTCCCAGCTCATAGGCTATGCAGGCGCTCTGGCGGAGTACTTTAACGGTCTGGCCGGCAACCTGGAAAAACTGCAGAAGGATGTCAACCAGGAAATCAAGCTGAAGGTGGATGAGATTAATTCCCTGGCCGGTGAGATTGCGACCCTCAACAAGCAGATTAATACGATTGAGCTTTCGGGAACCATGGCAAATGAGCTGAGAGACCGAAGAGCGCTTCTGATAGATCAGTTATCAAAAATTGTTGATGTGGAAGTGACAGAAACGCCCATCGTAGACACAAACAATCCGGACAGAGAAACAGGAGCCAACCGTTTTGTGGTAAAAATTGCCGGAGGACAGACCCTGGTGGACACCAATGAATATAATGGTCTTGAATGCGTGGCAAGAGCTTCTTATGAGAAGGTGAACCAGACGGACATCGATGGCCTGTATGATGTATATTGGGAGAACGGACAGGAGTTTAATTTGCATAATCCGGCAATGGGAGGCGATCTTAAGGGATTGGTTCAGATGCGGGATGGAAATAACGGAGAGAATTTTACCGGAGAGATTGTGGGCGTGGGCACCACAAACGGAGGACTTCAGGATACAGTAACGATTCGGGCTGACAAGAATTATTTGCAGGATCTGAACAAGTGCAATTTGTCGGATCAGGGCGGTATCATCAATTTGGGGAATCAGGAATTTTACTATGATTCCTGGGAATTTTCCATTAGTTATGACGCTGCAGGAAATCCTGTGTATTCCTATACTTTTACACTGTCGGACAGTGAAAAGAACAGCGCCCGGGTAACAAACGACAGAGTGGGCAAGATGGCAGATATAGGCGATTCTGTTTCTTATCAGGGGATTCCTTATTATATGAGTCAGATGAACGAGTGGCTGAGGACCTTTTCCCAAAAGTTTAATGATATACTGACCAGCGGATATACCGCCGACAATATTGAAGGGATCCCTATGTTCACCGGTAATCTGGCCGCGAATGACGATCAGCTTGACTTTCCGGATGATACCCGCTACGACAGCTTTACCCATGAAGATTTTATCAATGGCGGAAATGTGCCCCTGACGGTAAGTTCTTCAGATGACAGCTATTATCGGATGACCGCGTCGAATTTTGATGTTGTTGCAGCTTTGGAAAATGATCCCGGTCTGCTTGCTACAAAATATGATATTTCGGATGGAGTGGATCTGAAGGATTTCGCTTATGATAAGGATAAGATGAGCTTCAGAGGAAGTTCTGCTTCGGAGTTTCTCCAGTGCATACTTGCAGATGTGGCTTTGAATGCCAGCAGGGCAAATACCTTTTACACCAGCTTTAGCGATGTGTCCAGAACCGTTGGCAATCAGCGCCTGTCTATCTCCGGTGTGGATGAGGACGAGGAGGCAATTAATCTGGTAAAATATCAGAACGGGTTAAATCTGGCATCTAAAATGATTCAGACATTGACAGAGGTTTATGACAGATTGATTCTGGAGACCGGTGTCTGACGTAAATCGTTTCGGAATGTGAGGTAAATATGAGAATTACAAATAAAATCATACAGAATAATAATTTATCAAATATTAACACGAATAAGATTTACCAGGATAGACTCAGCACGCAGATGTCCACGCAGAAGAAGGTAAACCGTCCTTCTGACGACCCTGTGGTGGCGATCAGAGCGCTGCGGCTCAGAAGCAGTGTGACGGAAGTGACGCAGTATTACAGCAAAAATATTCCCGATGCGGAGAGCTGGCTTAATGTTACCGAGGATGCTCTGAACAATCTGACACAGATTATTACAAATATGATTTCTCAGTGTACTAAGGGTTCTAACGGAGATTTAACCAGTTCTGACCGTCAGATTATTCTGGAGCAGTTAAAAGCGCTGAGTGAAGAGGTATATAGTACAGGGGATGCAGACTATGCCGGACGATATGTTTTTACGGGGTACCGGACGGATACGTCTCTGAGCTTTCAGGATCCTCAGACACTCCGCTATGATATTACGGAACAGATCGACAATACAGCTCTGGAATCCATAACAAAAGTAAATATGGGAGAGCTTTTGGACATCAATTCCAGCAATTACAACAGGGTAAATGTTACCGAAGATGATATTTCTTCGGTGGAGGTATATCGGATTCAGCTTTCTTATGAGGATTGCTATGGGGATGCCGACGCCGCCCCTTCCATCAGCTTTCAGGTAGAGGATCCTGCCACGGGGCAATATAACTGGGAAGTATGGGATGTGGCAGGGGGCGAGATTACCATCATGCATGCCAGCGACAGGAACCCGGATCCTTATACACAGGCGGCGAATGATCCCGATGCCGTTATCTATGTGCCGGAAACAGGAGAAATGCTTCTGGGAAGCAATCGTTATGAGACGCTGATGGCAGTAAAGGATAACGGGACCACTGTGGCTAACGAGGGCGAGATCCGTGTGAGCTATCAGAAAGAGAACTGGGTCAAGGGAGATTTAAGACCAGAGCATTATTTCGCCTGCGAAGCGGGTGGAATCCGGTACAATGCTGATTATCTTACAGGGAATGCACAGCGCCAGAATATTGAATATGACGTGGGCTTTAATCAGACCATCCAGGTGAATTCCACTGCGGACGAATGCTTCCAGCATGGAATCGGCCGTACTGCAGATGATTTGGTGAACGCCATGCAGGAAGTAGTTGATATAGAAACTCTGATCACAGAGCTGGAGACGCTTAAGGAGTCGGCGACAGGTGCGGATGCGGAAAGGCTGCAGACACAGCTGGACGCTGCGAACAAAGCGCTGACACTTTCCAGGGATAAGTGCCAGAGACTTTTTGAGAAGGGAATTACGGTATTCCAGGGCTATTTGAACGATGCGAATCTGAGTATTACAGACTGTGGTACCAGAAGCAGCAAGCTGGAGCTGATTGAAAATCGTATGCAGAACCAGAAGACCACATTTGAAACCCTGAAGAGTCAGAATGAGGATGTGGACATCACAGAGGTTATCATTCAGCTTACAAGTGCAGAGCTGACCTACCATGCGGCATTAATGGCTACGGGAAAGGTAACGCAGAACACTTTGCTGAATTTCATTTAGGAAAAGCGGCGCAGGCATGGAACCGCGCGGATGGGAGCTCTCATGAAGATTAACACGAGAATTTTTGGAGAAATAGAAATTGCAGATGATAAAATCATTACTTTTGAGAATGGGATCATCGGATTTCCCGATTTGAAGAGATTTACGCTGCTTCACGATGAACTGAAGGGGAGGGATGCGGGCATCCGGTTTCTTCAATCTCTTGACGAGCCAGGGTTTGCCATGCCGGTTATGGATCCTCTTGCGGTAAAAGCGGATTATGATCCCCAGGTAAATGATGAACTGCTCACAGCCGCCGGGAATATTACGCCGGATAATGTTCTGGTTTTGGTGACTGTTACAATACCCCATGACCTGACAAAGATGACGGTAAATCTTCAGGGACCCTTTGTGATTAACGCTGAAGAGCACAAAGCGTGTCAGGTAATTGTGGAAGGAGACGAGTACCCGGTAAAATTTCCAATCTATGATATTCTTCAGGCGAGAAAGGCGGGTGAATAGAATGCTGGCTTTATCCCGCAAAAAAGGCGAGGCAATCGTTATCAACAATAACATAGAGGTGACAGTGCTGGAGGTCAAGGGAGATCAGGTTAAAATCGGTATTTCAGCTCCAAGGGAGGTGCCCGTGTACCGAAAAGAGGTATATATGCAGATAGAGCAGTCTAATCAGGAAGCTGTAAATGTGAATATCAAAGAATTGAAGAATCTTCTGGGGTGATCTGATAGAAAAGCGCAAAAAGTTGCGCTTTTCTATTAATTTTTTTTCAAAGCCTACCGATAAAAAACATAGAAACTTGATTTTGGCTTTTTTTATGGAAAGCATGATAACGGTGCGTATGGATAGCGCCGTATTTTCACACGGAGGTGACAAAATGGCAATGGAAGCAATAGGCAGTGTAATGAGCTTACAGGCGCAGAGCATGGCGGCTCCGAAGCAGACGGTGGTGGAGAAGCCTGAGACGGCATCGGGCGTCGTACAGCAGGTGGAGAGAGTGGATAAGACTACTGCTGTGGTTGAGAATTCCCAAGGCAAGGGACAGACGGGCAGCGCTGCATCTCAGGGGCAGGAACAGAGCAACATGGAGCAGATCCGCAAGGCTCTTGAAAAGCTGAATAAGAGCATGGATCATGCGGAAGCGGTGTACGGCATTCATGAAGGAACGAACCGGGTCATGATTAAGATCATAGACAAGGATACCAAAGAGGTTATCAGAGAACTTCCGCCGGAGAAAACCCTGAATATGATTGCAAAGGTATGGGAGCTGGCAGGGCTTTTGGTGGATGAGAAAAGATAGGAGGATTTTGTTATGGCATTACGTTTAACCGGATTGATGTCCGGAATAGACACAGAGAGCGTTATCCAGGAGCTTGTGGCTGCAAGACAGAACAAGGTGGATGAGGCAAAAAAGGCGCAGACGAAGCTTTCCTGGAAGCAGGACGCATGGAGCAGTCTGAATACAAAGCTGAAAAATCTTCAGAGCAAATATCTGAGTACTATGCGCTTTGCGGATGCTTACAGCAAAAGGACCACGTCGGTGTCCAACAGTAGCTATGTCAGTGTGATTACCGGAGCGAACGCGGTGAATGGTGTGCAGTCCCTGCAGATAAACCAGTTGGCAAAAACAGGGTATCTTACCGGTGCGAAAATTTCAGGAACAAGCGGATCGGAGCTTACAGCTCTTTCCAAGGTCGGTGAGATTGCCGGAGGGCTTTCCGCTGGCGAGAGCGGTGTGATTTCCGTGACGGCCGGAGGCAAGAACGTGGATATCGCGATAAACAGTGACACGACAATATCTGATATTTTGACCCAGATGCAGGATGCAGGGCTTAACGCAAGCTTTGATGCAAAGCAGCAGAGGTTTTTTGTCAGTTCCAAGGAGTCAGGAGCAAGTAACGATTTTACCATCACTGGGGCCGATCCCAACGGAGAAAAGGCGCTTTCGGCGCTGGGTATGGGAAGCGCTGCTACAAAGATAATGGGACAGGATGCTGAAATTAATTTAAATGGCGCAATATTTACCAGCAGCACAAATGTGTTTGAAATAAACGGTTTGACTTTCACAGCCTTAAGCGAGACAAACGGAGAAACAATTACCGTAACCACTCAGGATGATACAGAAGGCATCTATGATATGATAAAGGATTTCCTTACGGAATATAATTCCGTTATCAATGAGATGGATAAGCTGTATAATGCGGAGTCGGCGAAAGGATATGAGCCTTTGACGGATGAAGAAAAGGATGCCATGTCCGAGAGCGAGATAGAAGATTGGGAAAAGAAGATCAAGGATGCGCTGCTGCGCCGGGATGAGAATGTATCCAGCATAGGCTCCGCCTTGAAGTCAATCATGTCGGCAGGGGTTGTGGTAAACGGCAAGACTATGTATTTGTCGGATTTCGGTATTAACACTCTGGGATACTTTGAAGCTGCTGACAATGAGAAAAATGCTTATCACATTGACGGCGATGAGGATGATGAATTCACCTCGGCCAATGCTGACAAGCTTAAGGGAATGATTTCCAACGATCCGGATACGGTAATTTCCTTCTTCACGCAGCTGTCCAAGGATCTTTATACCAAGATGACAGAGCTTTCTTCCTCTGTGGAAGGCTACCGCAGCTACGGCAGCTTCTACGATGATAAGAAGATGAAGGAAGATTACAATGATTATACCACCAAAATTGCAGAGCTTGAGGAAAAGCTGGCTGATTATGAAGACAAGTGGTACGCTAAATTTGCGGCAATGGAGACTGCATTAGCGAAACTGCAGAGCAGCGCAAGCGCAGTAACCGGCTTGCTAGGAGGTTAATGACATGGCATTACCAAATGCTTATGCACAGTATAATAACAGTAAGGTGCTGACGGCATCCCCGGCCGAACTGACTTTGATGCTGTATGAGGGGGCAATTAAGTTTTGCAATATTGCTGAAGCGGCTGTGGATCAGAAGGATATACCAAAAGCGCATCAAAATATTTTGAAGGTGCAGCATATCATAGAGTACCTTCGTCAGACCTTGGATATGAGATATGCGGTGGCCGGGGATTTTGAGAGAATTTATGTGTATCTGGAACGCCGTCTGGTAGAGGCAAACACAAAGAAGGACAAAGAGATTCTAAAGGAAGTAAACGCTCATCTTCATTCTGTGCGTGACAACTGGAAGGATATTATGCGTATTAACAGAGAGAGAGGAAGTGTCTGATGGGGACTCAGCTGGATATCTTGTCAGAATCACTGGATAAAAAGCTATTGGTGCTGGAAAAGATTCAGAAGTATAATTTGGCTCAGGAGAAAAGTTTTCAGGACGGAGAGATGAAGCTGCAGGATTTTGAAGAAGCAGTAAGACAAAAGGGACAGCTCATTGAGGAGATTAACAAGCTGGATCAGGGCTTTGAACTTCTATATGCAAAGCTGGAGGAAGAGCTGAAAGAGAACAGACAGAAATATGCTCTTCAGATCAGAGCTCTACAGCAGAAGGTGACGAAGGTTACTGAGATGAGTGTTGCTATTCAGGCTCAGGAAAGACGAAATAAAAAGCTGGTTGAAGATTTCTTTGCCGGACAGCGTATGCAAATACGGGAGGGGCGGAAGGCCTCAAAGGCGGCTTACGGTTATTATAAAAGCATGAGCGGTACAAATTATGTACAGCCTCAATTTTATGACAATAAAAAATGATGAAAATGGCGTTATTCATTCATGCAGCAATCGTGTAGAATAACGTCATTTTTCATTCCTGAAAACAGGAGGAGTCTAAGGTGAGACCGGGATTTCTTCATGGTCCTGCCGGAAAATAGTGAGCTTAGGTGAAAAATTTATAAGAAAAAATGTAAAAAAAATTGTAAAAGCCCTAAAGTAATTTTCAAAGTCTCCGATAATTAAATCAAGAAAGCAAAAGGGCTTGGGCCCAAGGCTTTTTTGAATGTGATTCCGGAGTAATCCGCACAATTACATAAGGATCACAGAAACACTGCCGGGAGGCGATAGGTGCGAATCGGACAATCGGCAGAATGCAAAATGGCCGCATGGATGCGGTGACATATTCAAGGAGGAATATATTATGATAGTACAACACAACCTTACAGCTATGAATTCTCAGAGAATGCTTGGACTGACAATGTCTTCTCAGGCTAAGTCCACCGAGAAGCTGTCTTCCGGTTACAAGATCAACCGCGCAGCAGATGATGCGGCAGGCCTTTCCATTTCCGAGAAGATGAGACGTCAGATCAGAGGTCTTACACAGGCTTCCCTGAATGCACAGGATGGTATTTCCGCAG
>ERZ1643251.4811-NODE-4811-length-11451-cov-5.372324_pt1 | contig 11451 bp, 11 predicted proteins | sample MGYA00579261_ERZ1643251 | MGnify/ENA primary metagenome ERZ1643251 (study PRJEB29033, sample SAMEA4952267) | chicken gut metagenome | biome: Broiler Chicken; feature: Gastrointestinal Tract; material: Caecum | place: Ireland | collected 2018 | study: Broiler... | reverse complement strand
AGCGAAAATGTATTAGTACATGACTGGATCGGACTACGGTTCTATGGAATATAAACAAATAGGATTTTCCAATATAAGATTACCAGATAATAGAAATAGTGGAATATATGAATATTCTATATTTAATAAATTTCCTCAAGAAGTATTCTTACATGAATTTTTGCATACTTTAGAGAGAAACGAACAGGAAAATGGTAATCAAATTGCAAAATTGCATGATAATGAAAAATATGGGTATACAGAGTCTGCTACAGAAGGTCTTAAGGAATGGTATGAAGATTATATGCAAAACACAATAGAGAATGCACCAAATATGGGGCTTACAGATTTTGCATATGCATCAAAACCAATTCATGAGAGTAATTTTGAATGTGGAATAGAATTGGATTATTTGGATGAACCAGATAATATCATTGAGGAAATTAGAAGTATTATAGATAGAATAGGGAAAGTTTTTTTCAAAAGTAGTTAAAAATGGGAAGTGACAATAATGAATGTATCAGATTTCGATTATAATTTACCAGAAGAATTGATAGCTCAAGTTCCAATTGAAAAAAGGGACGAATCTAGACTTATGGTATTAAATCGCGATAAACAAACAATAGAACATAAAAAATTTAAGGACATAATAGATTATTTAGAACCAGGAGACTGCTTGGTTAGAAATAATACAAAAGTAATTCCGGCACGTATATATGGAAGAAAAGAAACTGGCGCTCATGTGGAGTTTTTACTATTAAACAACATAGAAGGAGACATATGGGAGTGCATAGTAAGGCCAGGAAATAAACTCCATATTGGTACAAAAGTACTATTTGATGAAAACAATGAGACATCTAATGATAATCCTAATAGTGGTTATAGTGATGTTAATAAAAATCAAAATGATAAAAACGGTACAAAACCGTTATTGGAAGCAGAAATTTTAGATATAATGCCTGGGGGAACAAGAAAAGTAAAATTTGTCTATAATGGAATTTTCAATGAGATATTGGACAAAATAGGTCTTATGCCTTTGCCTCCATATATACATGAAGAATTAAAAGAAAAAGATAGATATCAAACAGTTTATGCAAGATATGAAGGTTCAGCAGCTGCACCAACAGCAGGACTACATTTTACACCAGAACTATTGAAAAAAATAGAAGAAAAAGGAGTGCAGATAGCGAATGTAACTTTGCATGTAGGTATAGGAACATTTAGACCGGTAAAAGAAGAAAAAGTAGAAGATCATGAAATGCATTCGGAACATTTTTATATAAAGCGAGAAGATGTGGAAAAGATAAATAATGCAAAGAAAAATGGAAAAAGAATAATTGCGGTAGGAACAACATCATGTAGAGTATTGGAAACAATTGCAGATGAAAACGGAATGGTAAAAGAAACAGAAGGAGATACAAAGATATTTATATATCCAGGTTACAAATTTAAATGCCTAGATGCTTTAATTACAAATTTCCATTTGCCACAGTCTACTCTATTAATGTTAGTATCTGCATTAGCAGGAAAAGAATATATTTTGAAAGCATACAATGAAGCAGTAAAGGAAAGATATAGATTTTTTAGTTTTGGAGACGCAATGTTTATCTGTTAATTTGGACAAATGGGATACTCTAAAATGTTCCAAAAATGATGTCGGTAAGAGACCTGTCCCCAAAGCGACAAAAGGAGGATTAAATGAAGCCAGCAGTAACATATGAATTACTACATATAGATAAAAATTCAGGAGCGAGAAGAGGAGTTGTTCATACTCCACATGGAGATATTCAAACTCCTGTATTTATGCCTGTAGGAACTCAGGCAACAGTAAAATCTATGACGCCAGAAGAATTAAAAGAAATAGGTGCACAGATTATATTATCAAATACATATCATTTATATTTAAGACCAGGACAAGATATTGTTAAAGAAGCGGGAGGACTTCACAAGTTCATGAATTGGGATAGACCAATTCTAACAGATAGTGGAGGGTTTCAAGTTTTCAGTTTAGGACCCCTTAGAACAATAACAGAAGAAGGTGTTGAGTTTAAATCGCATCTTGATGGAAGCAAGCATTTCTTTTCGCCTGAAAGTGTAATGAAAACAGAGGAAGATTTAGGCGCAGATATCATTATGGCTTTTGATGAATGCGTTGAATATCCTGCTAGTTATGAGTATACAAAACAATCTATGGAAAGAACTACAAGATGGGCTAAACGTTGTAAAGAAGCTCATACTACAGAGAATCAAGCCCTTTTTGGAATTATACAAGGTGGATTTTATGAAGATTTAAGAACACAAAGTGCAAAAGATTTAATTGCTCTTGATTTACCGGGATATGCTATTGGAGGAATTAGCGTAGGAGAGCCAAAAGAAGAGTTCTTGAAAATGCTTTATTTTACTGCACCACTTATGCCAGAAAATAAACCACGTTATCTAATGGGAGTAGGAACACCTGATTATTTGATAGAAGCAGCACTTGCTGGAATAGATATGTGCGACTGTGTTTTACCTACTAGAATTGCAAGAAACGGAACTGCAATGACTTGGAAGGGAAAAGTTGTTGTTAGAAATGCAACATATGAAAGAGACTGGGGACCTCTTGACCCTGAATGTGACTGCTATACTTGCAAAAACTACACTAGAGCATATATTAGACATCTTATAAAAACAAATGAAATTTTAGGTGTAAGATTATTATCAATTCATAACATAAACTTCTTGACTAAATTAATGGAAAAGGTTAGAATAGAAATAGAGAATGATAATTTACTTGAATTTAGAAAAGAGTTTTACAAAAAATATGGATATGAAAGCTAGAATACAAATAATTATAGTAAAATAGTTTAAATAAGAATATTTTGATGGCAGGCAAACAGGTCACAAATAACATAAGAAAAAGAAAAATGCCAACAAGTGGGGGGATTTATATGAATTTATTAGAAAATGATGAGGCTGTAAGAAGAAGTAAAAATTCAAAAAGGCTTATGATTATTATTTCAGTCTTAATTGTATTACTTATAGTCGTATGTGTTGTTATATTATATATGATGAGCGAAATACAAAAAAATACAATGAAATTTAGTGTAGACGGTAAGTCTGCAACATATGATGAAAGTATGTTTTCTATTGAAGGAGACAAAGTATATGTTGCCATTAAAAAGTTTGGAGAATTAATGGGTTATACAGCATATAATGGTGACTATAAAGATAGCAAATATACAGAAACAACTACAGACTGTTATTTGAGTAGTACTGATGAAGTTGCTTCGTTTTCTTTAAATTCAAATACTATTTATAAAAAAGTTCCTACAAATGAGGACTATGAATATTTTGAATTAAGTGAACCAGTTAAATTAATTGATGGAGAGCTATTTGTTATAGAAGAAGGAATAGAAATTGGCACTAACTGTTTAATACAATATAATGCAGCTAATAACCAAATCTCTGTAGTTTCACTTGACTATTTATCAGACTATTATGCTACAGAATTTCCAAATTCTGCAGTTGCAAATGATAATGTAGATTTTAATAATAAAAAAGCATTAAGATATGATTTAGTAGTTGTTAGAGATGCAAACAATTATTATGGAGTATATAGTGCAGACAATAGAGAAATTATAGGCGCAAAATATACAAGTATACAGTTTAAAGAGGATAGCCAAGAATTTACAGTTAGAACTGAAGAAGGCAGAATGGGAATTTTATCAAATGATGGTACAACTAAGATAGAACCAAATTATACAGAAATAAAACAAATAAGTAGAGACCTTAATTACTATTTGGTAAGTGATGGTAATAAATATGGAGTTATTAATCACAATGGAAATATAGTAATTCACCTTGAATATGATCAGATAGGTGTAAATGCAGATAATTTCAATTCAAATGGACTTGAAAATCCATACGTGCTATATGAGAAATGTATACCCGTGTATCAAAACAAGAAATGGGGCTTATACAATATAAATGGCCAATTAATATTACCTATAGAATATGATTCAATGGGTTGTTTAGTAGGAAGAAATGCTGCAGCAAGTGCAAGTAATGTTTTAACAATACCTCAATATGAAGCAATTGTTGTTGGAAAAGAAGATAAATACGCAATTGTAGATACAACAGGCGAAGAATATGTACCAATGATATTAAATGCAGTATATTTCCAAGTAATAAATGGACAAGACAAGTATTCTATGACATTTAATATGCCACAAGAACAAGATGGAGAAATAGTTGAAGTAGAGCATACGTACGATGTAGACCAGTACTTTGAGGAGCAAATACTTGATGAACCAGCAACTCCTGAGTTGAATACAAATACAGTAGATGGAAATACAGTAGTAGATGCCAATGTGATAGCAGATGCAAATACAATAACATCGAATACTGTAGACACAAATACTGTAAGTACAAATACTCCTGCTCAGAACGAAGTGGTGACAAATACAACTACAACAGAATAAAAAATAAAATTTGGACAAAGTGGGACTCTTCCATTTGTCCAAATTATTGTTTAACAGTGAGACACAAAGTTCTAAAATGATTATTAAAAGAATATATATTACTAAAATGAAAGAAACTTAAAAAAGTTTTGAATACTTGAAAGGAATGATATAGTGTATGATTAGTAATGTTAGTAATTTGGTGAAAGAGAAAAAGATAGATGACATTTCAAAAGAAAAAAATAAAAATATTATAAATGTAATAAAAGGAGCTATTATAGCAATTATATTAAGTTTGATTTTCTTAACTGTATATGCAGCTGTTCTATCTTTTACAAACGTTTCAGAAAATACAATGGTGCCAGTAGTTTTAGTAATCACAGGAATTAGTATATTAATTGGTAGTTCAATGAGTAGTATCAGTATAAAGAAAAAAGGACTTATGAATGGAGCTTTAGTTGGTCTGATTTATGCAATAACACTTTATATTTTATCTAGTATATTTGGTGCAGGATTTTCCATTGGATTGAATTCTATTATTATGATTATTGTGGCAATAATAACAGGAATGATAGGTGGAATAATAGGGGTTAATTTGAAAAATTAGTGAAACACGGGGACAGATTAAAATCTGTCCTTAGTGTTTCACTGATTTTTTTTTGCAAAACAGTTGATATTTTTGCTAATTTGGGATAAAATCATATAGTACTTAATAGAATAAAACATGGAGGTTTTATGATTACTTTTGAAGATGTTAAAAATAATATTGAAGTGAAAACTCTTGTAGAAGGTGCGCAAAAACAAATGAATGCATTAGGATATACAGAGCATTCACTAAGACATGTTACTATGGTAGCAAATCGTGCGGCGGAGGTGTTAGAAACTCTTGGATATCCAGAAGATAGAATAGAACTTGCCAAAATCGCTGGATATATGCACGATATTGGAAATTGCGTAAATAGGGTAGACCATGCGCATTCAGGTGCAATACTTTCTTATCAAATTCTTAAAGGAATGGGAATGGATGCAGAAAAAAGAACTGAAATAATGATGGCTATAGGAAACCATGATGAACAAACGGGCACAGCTGTAAGTGATATTTCAGCAGCTTTAATATTGGCGGATAAGTCAGATGTTCATAGGTCAAGAGTTGTAAATAAAAACATATCAACATTTGATAAACATGATAAGGTAAATTATGCAGTTACAAATGCAGACTTTTTTATAAGTAAAGAAGAGAAAAAAGCCACATTAAATTTAACAATAGATACTAGAATATCTCCAGTGCTTGATTATTTTGAAATTTTTATGGACAGAACTATGATGAGTAAGCATGCTGCAAAATTTTTAGGAATCTGGTTTGAGTTAATTATTAACGATACAAAACTTCTATAAAAGTGCGATAAAGTGTTAATCAATTATAAAGCATGGTTATAAAGACATATTTAAGAAATAAGATGGAAAATAAAAAAATACAAAAATATTAATTAGAAATCAATTGAAAACAGAAAGGATATGTAAAAAATGGATAGAAGACTAAAAATAACTTTAATAATACTATTAATCATATTATTATCAATGATATCTTTTGCAGGGATTTTTGTGCAAAATGCAAATTTTATGGAAAATATAATTCCAGAATATAAATTGGGAATGGATTTAAGAGGATATAGAGCAGTTACATTGTCTCCAAGTAACGAAACAGAAACTGTTTATTATGACAAGGATGGAAATGTAGTAGAAGAAGCAGCAGAGGATGGAACTAGTGAGCAAGTTCCTATAAATGGTGAAGATGTTTTGACAAAAGATAATTATAATAAAGCTAAAGATATAATGGAAGCAAGGTTGAAAGCTTTAGGTATAGAAGAATATATTACTAGACTTAATGAAAATAGTGGAGAAATTACTTTCTACATACCAGAAGATGATATGACTGATATGGCTACACAGTTTTTATATAGTAGAGGAATGATGACTGTAGAAGATGAAGATGGACAAGTTTTATTAGATAGCTCAAATCTAAAAGATATATCTGTCGGATATAGAACATTAAATACAGGCTATACAGAAGTTTATTTAACACTTGAAATGAAAGAAGATGCTATCCAAAAGCTAAAAGAAATTTCAAACACATATGTAGCTTCTACAAATGAAGAAGGAGAAGATACAACAAAAAGTGTAAGTGTAAAAATAGATGGTTCAGAATTACAAACACATACTTTTGAAAATGAAATAACTGATGGTGTGTGGGAATTGTCTTTAGGTGAAAGCACAAATACAAGTACAATAAATGCATATTTAAATCAAGGTGCAACTATTGTCATTCTATTAGAAGATGGAACAATACCATATGAAGTTCAATTAGATCAAAATAGATTTATAAAATCAGATTTGAGTTTAGAAGATGGAATTATACCTGCAATAGTAATAGGAGCAGTACTTCTAATAGCAATAGCATTTATAGTATTAATAGTAAGATACAAAAAAATAGGTTTATTTGGAATTATATCTTTTATTGGATATATAGCACTTTTATTAATAGTTTTAAGGCTTACAAATGTAGTATTTACAATAGAAGGTATAGCTGGAATAGTACTTCTTGGAATCTTAAATTATATACTTCTAGTATATTTATCAGAAAGATTAAAGAAAGCAGATGTTGCAGATTACAAAAATACATTCAATAAATCCTTTGTACAAATATTATTAGTTCTAGTGCCAACTATGATAATTGGTGTAGTATTTAGTTTTGCAACATGGCTACCAGCTATTAGTTTTGGAACAATAGTATTCTGGGGAATGTTCATATCTGCAATATACAATGCAGTTATAACAAGATGCTTATTTTTAAATAGCAATAAAAATAAAGTATAAGATGTAAAAGTTTATTGTAAACATTTAAGAAAGGAACGATATTAAAAATGAAGAAGATAGTATATATAATCCTAATATGTATCATTATAGCTGGAATTATAATTATACCAACAATTGGGTTAAATGCAGATTTGATTTATAGTAAGAATGTTGAAATTGATGTATATCTAGGTAAAACTTTTAACATGAATGATATGGAAAATCTAGTAAATGAAGTTTTTCCTGATGAAAAAAATATAATACAACAAATAGAAGTATTTGGAGATATGGTAGCTATAACAATACCAGATACAAGAACAGAAGAAGAGTTAGACAGTAAAGTTGAAGAGCTAACTGCAAAAATAAACGAAAAATATGAATTGGAAATTACAAGTGACGATGTTCAAATAACACATAATCCAAAAGTGAGGTTATCTAGTGTAGTTATTCCTTATGCATTGTGGATAGGAATAAGTGCAGCACTAATTTTAGTCTATGTTGCTATTAGATATAGAAAACTTGGAGTAGTTAAAACTTTATTAACTTACATTATTTCAATTGTAGCAGTAGAGCTATTATTACTTAGCATAATAGCAATAACTAGATATCCTGTAAATAGAATTATTGTTCCACTTGGATTAGCTGCGTTTGTAATAGTAGTTACAGTATTAGGAATAAAAAATGAAGCTGGGCTTGAAAAAGCATCAGAGACTAAAAGAAAATAGATTATATTTATGAAACTTGGGGCTGCTCCCAAGTTTTTTTATGATAGAAAATGAAACACTGGGGACACATTTTAATGTGTTCCCACGTTTCATGTAACAAAAAAAGATATTATTAATATTATACATTAGTAATATCTTTTTAGGATGTGGAGAAAATGATAAAGAAAATTAAAAGAATATTTTATAGAAGCATAGAGAATAAAGAAATATCATACAAAAATTTAAAAGAGCTTATGAAAAATAAAACAGTTTATTTAATAGATGTACGAAGTAATCAAGAATATGAAGAAGGACATTTAGATGGAGCGATTAATATTTCTCTATATAATATTGAAAAACAAATTGGAAATTATGTGAAAAATAAAACAGATATAATAATATTATATTGCTCTAGTGGAGGTAGGAGTAGAGAAGCAAAAAGAATTTTAGAAAATTTAGGATATGAAGAGGTATATAATTTAAAAGGTGGCATTGATATGGTTTGGGTAAGATAGATAATAGTAACCTAGCACATTTATAAAAAAATGGAATAAAATATGTATATCTAATAGAAATTTAGTAGATAATATATAAAGTAAGAAAGGAGCAATTCCTAAATGAAGTCATATTGCATAAAAACAGATAATGAAATAATAATAGAATATCTACTAAATAAATTTTTGAATATAGATTTCCCTGATATATATTATTGTCATAAATCTTTTAAAATATACGAAAATGTAATAATCCATTATAAGGATAGTAATATAGAAAAATTTGAAAATATAGTAGCTAATTTGATTTTAGATACTATACTAGAATTTTATCAAGAAAAAATAATAAAAAGGATAATTAATGTAAATTATTTTTACTTCGACGATTTCGAGAGAAATATTATATTTGAAAATTGTGTAGAATTTTTGAAACAAGATGAATTTGAAATAAAAGAAACTCTATTTAAAGAGATAAAAGCATATATTAAAGATAATAGGAACATAGTGTTAGAAGGAGTAGCAAATTTTAGAATAAATGAATATATAAAATTAATAGATAACATAGTTGATATGTCAGTAAATAAGTATATTATAGAAAAAGAATACAAAGAATTTATTAATCTGCTAAAAATATATGTTAATACATCTGAATCCAAAATGGAAATAATTCATTTGATATATGTAAATGGAGAATCAATTCTACTTGATAAAGATAAAAACATTATTCAAATTGACTGTAATATAAACAATGCAAAATACCTATCAGATATTACTTTTTCTTCAAATGATATTGCATTAAATACTTTGCTTAGTATATTACCAAGCAAAATTGAAGTGCACATTATAAATGAAGAAGATGAATTTATAAATACTCTAAAATTAATATTCGAAAATAGAATAAAGATATGTACTGAATGTAACATTTGCAAGACATATAGAATGATTAATAATATAAAAATAAGCAAGTAATATTTACTATTTCTTCTATTTGTGATAATATATAAGTGCTTAAAATAGCAAAATATATTAGGAAGGAATAGTTTTTTTATGGAAGAAAAAAAATTAGTAACAATACTTGTACCTGCCTATAATGAACAAGAAGTTTTATACATGCTATATGACAGGCTAAAAAAATTGATGGATGAAAATTCAAAATATGATTTTGAAATATTATTAGTAAATGATGGAAGTAAAGATGATTCACTTAAAATAATGCAAGAATTGAGAGAAAAAGATAAAAGAGTATGTTATTTAAATCTTTCTAGAAATTTTGGAAAAGAGACTGCAATGATAGCAGGCCTTGACTATTGCAAAGGTGATGCTGTAGTTATAATAGATGCTGACTTACAAGATCCACCAGAATTAATACCAGAAATGTTAAAATACTGGGAAGAAGGATATGATGATGTATATGCAAAAAGAAGATCAAGAAAAGGTGAGAGTTGGCTAAAGAAATTTACTTCTACAATGTATTATAAAGTTTTACAAGCATTTACAAAAATACAAATCCAAAAAGACACTGGGGATTTTAGATTATTAGATAGAAGATGTGTTGAAGCACTAAAATCTATAAGAGAATCTCAAAGATATACAAAAGGTTTATTTAGCTGGATAGGATATAATAAGAAAGAAATTTTATATGATAGAGACCCTAGAGCTGCAGGAAAAACAAAATGGAACTATAAAAAATTGGTGGATTTATCAATAGATGGAATTACATCATTTACTACATCACCATTAAGATGGTCAGCCATTATAGGAGTAATTGTTTCTATTGTAGGATTTATTTACATGTTGTATATTATAATAAAAACTTTAGTTTCTGGAGTAGAAGTACCGGGGTATGCCTCTACAATGGTAGTAATATTATTCTTGGGAGGAATACAGCTTATATTCTTAGGAGTAATAGGTGAATATTTGGGAAGAGCATTTTATGAAACAAAAGGACGTCCATTATATTTTATAGAAAGATATAATGAGACAAAAGAAACTAATTCACATTTAAATGAGCCAAGGGATTTATTGTAAAAAATGTTACTATTTAAAGGTTATTAAAATATGCATGTCCTGCAACGGGAGTTATAATCTGTCTTACCTTTAAATAGTAACTAAAAAAAATTCTAAATTTTTGTAGAAATTTCTGAAGATTTATGATATAATAGAAAAGCTTGATAAAAATTAGAGAAAAAATAGAAAGGATTTGATTTTATATGCCAAGAAAAACAAAAATTATTTGTACACTAGGACCAGCAGTAGATGCACAAGAGATGATGGAAGGGTTAATTAAAGCAGGAATGAATGTTGCTAGATTTAACTTCTCTCATGGAGATTATGAAGAACAAGGAAATAGAATAGAAACATTCAAAAAAGCTAGAGAAGCTGTAGGCTTACCAGTAGCAATGCTTTTGGATACAAAGGGACCAGAAATTAGAATTGGTAAATTTGCTACAGGAGAAGCTATATTAAATGAAGGAGATAAATTTACTTTATTAAATGAAGATGTAGATGGAGATAATACAAAAGTATCTGTTACATATAAAAATTTATATAATGAAGTAACACCAGGAACAAGAATTTTAATTAATGATGGATTAATTGAAGTTATTGTTGAAAAAATTGATGGAAAAGATGTTGTTTGTAAAGTTCAAAATGGTGGTAGATTAACAAATAAGAAGAGTATTAATATACCAAATTCTAAGATTCAATTACCAAGTATGACAGATAAGGATAAATCTGATATATTATTTGGAATTAAGAATGGTTTTGATTATATTGCAGCTTCATTTATTAGAAGAGCCGAAGATGTTGTAAATATTAAAAAAGTATTAAAAGAAAATGGTGGAGAATATATCAAAGTTATTTCTAAAATAGAAAATAGAGAAGGTATAGATAACTTTGATGAAATACTTGAAGTTTCTGATGGTATAATGGTTGCTAGAGGAGATTTAGGTGTTGAAATTCCAATGGAAGAAGTTCCAA
>ERZ1643251.4806-NODE-4806-length-11456-cov-5.622752_pt1 | contig 11456 bp, 19 predicted proteins | sample MGYA00579261_ERZ1643251 | MGnify/ENA primary metagenome ERZ1643251 (study PRJEB29033, sample SAMEA4952267) | chicken gut metagenome | biome: Broiler Chicken; feature: Gastrointestinal Tract; material: Caecum | place: Ireland | collected 2018 | study: Broiler... | reverse complement strand
ATTTTGGAAGCTTCGGCAATTCCTTTAAACTTTCTATTCCAAACATTTTTAAAAACTCATTACTTGTTTTATACGTCATTGGTTTTCCAGGTGCATCTAGTTTTCCTGCTTCTTCAATTAAATTATAATCCAATAATTTGTATATTGTTCCATCTGAGTTTACTCCCCTTATAGTTTCTATTTCTGCTCTTGTAACTCTTGGATTATATGCAATAATTGCTAATGTTTCTAACGCTGCTTGCGATAAATTTGGCTTGCTTCTTTTATCAAATACTGAATAAATATATTCATAATACGCTTTTTTAGTGCAAAGTTGGTATGCATCTTCTACATTAATTATTTCTAAGCCTCTATCATCTTTTTGATAATCCTCTTTTAAGCTTGATACCGCTTCTATTATCTTATCAGAACTAAGTTCTAATGCAGACATCAGCTCACTTATTTTTACCTCTCTACCAGCAGCAAATAGTATTGACTCTATTATCCCTTTTACTTTACTAAATTCCATTTATAACTACCTTCCGTATAATTCATTTTGTTTATTTAAAACAACTATTGTAATTTGTAACAATATCTATTTTATCATGTATTTTCATCAATGTAAACATCTTGACTTTACTAAATTAAACATTTATAATTGATTTATACGATTTAGGGAGGTAACAATATGTATACATATAATAAAGATGATAAATCTTATACATTTTCTTCTGATGATTTGGATATTGAAAGTTTATTAGGTGCAACCATTGATGGTAATAAAAATAATGATGATACAGAAGCTAATAATAACAAAGCGGAAGAAGGTGACTATTCTAGTGACTTTGATATTGATTCTGAAAATTCATCAGAATCAAATAAACCACCAAAAATAGAAATAATAAATGGCGGAAATGATCTTGATATTTCACCGGTTTCTAATTACATAGAGGTGGAAAAGCCAAAAAATGAAAAGAAGGAAAATATTATTATTCCTGAAGATAATAAATAAAACTTGGTGAAATTTGATAACAGATTTAAATCTATCACCAGATTTCACTGAATTTCACTAATTCTAAATAAAATTTAAAATAGAAACGAGAAGCATATTTAGTACACTTCTCGTTTCTTTAAGGAATTTTTTTATGTTCTATCTTTTGTTTAAATCTATATTAAAAAGTTTATATAGCTTCCTTGTTTTCTTCTTGAATATTATTTTCATCTGGCTTTTTATCAATAACTTCTAGTGTCGCAACTGATACTTCATATGCAACTCTATTTTCTACTGTTCCGTCCTCATGTTTTTTCTCATATTGTCTAGACTGAACTCTACCAACTATTTTTATTTCTGTTCCAACAGCTACTGTCTCACAGAATTTTGCATTTCTTCCCCATGCTATACATGGAATATAGTCTGACTTATTATATGATCTATTTACTGCAAGAAGAACATCTGCAATTTCTCTACCAAATGGTGTTTTTCTATAAATTGGTTTTCTACAAATATAACCATCTAAAACAACCTCATTAGTAATAAAATCTTTTCCTACTGGAATTTCAGCTTCTTGATCTTCCAAAAACTCTACAGTTTTTGCAAATACTGTAAGAACTAATCTGTTCTTTTCTCCTTCATAACTGTTGTATGATCTAAATTGTCCAGTGATAGACATTTTGCTATCTAATGGTAGACCATTTTCTGTAATTAATCTTTCTGAAATAGTAATTGGTATGTTATCATAATTTCCACTTAAACGTGGCACACTTAAATCAAATATATAGAATTTTTCTCCATATATTTCATGGCTCAATTTTTTCTCACTCGTTACCTTTCCCACTAGTGTGATGTGGTTATTGTCTAAGTACAAAGTATTCACTTAAATTTCCTCCCCCATTTGTTTTTTTCTTACTTTCTTCGCAACAAATATTAAAACGTTTTCTCTCACATTACCTATTATACTACGTTTTTTTGGATTTGTCTACATAAAATGTTATTTTTTTGCAAATTATCTAAAATTTTTCCAGTTTTTTTGCTTATTTTCCGTAAATAATATTAAATATACTCATAGCTATAATTGCATATTTATCAACGTTTTTCTGTAATTTCACCTCATATTCTTGTGGTTCATACTTTTTTTCATTTTTTCCAAAAATAATTCTTTGTAAACAAATTATCATACTATTTTCGGTTATACTAGAAACAGAAAAAGTCGATTTATTATTAAATCCATAAGTTATAACTACTAAATTTAAGTCATTTAAAATATTAATATCTAACTCAATATCTGAATTTAGTATTATATATTTTGCGTTTGATAATATTTTTCTTAGTTCAAATTTATTTTTTATTTTTGCATCGATTATTATAGTTTCAAATTTTATATTCTTCACATTTGAAATATTCTTATCGTTAATAAAAATAATATTTTCTAATGGCATTTTTCTAACCAATTCATTTTTTATATATGTTTCATTTTTCTGATTAGTAATTATTCCAACAAAAAACATTTTATGCTCCTAAATTGATTTTTATAATATTATATATATTTAAAATATTTTTATACATAAAATGAATATTTTTCCATTTAATTAATTTTTCTCTATGCTATTTAATGTATTTACTTCAACTACATTTGATGATGTCAGTACACTATTTTCATTTGATGGTGCACTATTTAATCCTGTTGCAGCAACAAATAGTATTACAACTGTACATATTGCTATAACATATGAAACAATTTTAGATTTATCTATAACAAAGAACATAAAAAAGACCTCCAATTACAAGTTATTAGAATATATGCTTGTAAACACAAATTTATTCTTATCTTTCTAATTCTTAATAAAACTCCTTTTTCTTTTTTCTACTTTTTTTCACATTTTTTTGCATTTTTCATAATATATATTAAGCAAATTGCTTAAGAAAGGATGATTTTTAATTATGGAATATGAAAAAAATGTATGTCCAGTTTTAGATGTAGATGGTATTTTAGCAACAGGTAAACAATTCGATCTTAACATCACATTACCAGAAGATAATCGTTCTGTAATTTATGGTGTTGTAAAAGACTGTTATCAAGAGCCTGTATGTGATGCTGTAGTTAAATTAGTAGAAGTTGTATGTGAATGTGGTAAAGAAGAAAGACTTCCAGTATCCCATACTTTTACCGACAATGAAGGAGAGTTTGTATTTGGACCTTTATGTCCTAACAGATTCTATGAAATAGAAATATGGGTTGACCGTGTAAAACATTGCAAAATTTGTACAAAAGTAGAACGTGATATAGATTGCTTAAAAGGTATAAAAATGGACTGTGAAAAAGAATGTCATAAACCTTGCCACAAAGACGAATGCAAAGATAAATGTAAAGATAAATGCGAAGACAAATATGAAGACAAATGTGAAAATAAATGCGATAAAGAATGTGATAAAAAAGAAGATAAATGCGACAAAAAGCCTGAAAAACCATGCAGACCTTATGGAAGAATTTATTAATAATTTATGAAACTGGGGACAGATTTAAAACCTGTCCCCTTTGTTTTGCTTCCAACATAAATTCTGTTTGCTATCTACATTATTCCCATTTTTTTAGCAAACTGTTTACCCATTTTTACCATCTTTTTTCTACTTGGTTGCATACAATCTGAACACATCATTGCAACTCCTGCTGAAATTAATCCTCCAACTACCATTCCTTTAACAAATTTCATACTCATATATTTCCTCCTTTTTATTTTAATTGATAAAATAAAAATAATAATACTTTTATTTATCATAACTTTGTATTATTATTCCTATTTTTTTCTTTTCTATACCTTTTATATAAAGAATATGTTTGATAAATTGCAATTAAAATTAGAAATACTCCAAAGCATTTTCTTAAGATTCCTACTTCCATATTTGAGGATATTGTTGCTCCTACAAAAGTTCCAGCTAATCCCCATAAGCAAATTGGTATTGCCACTTTAAATTTAATATTTTTATTTTTTATGAAAATAAAAATTGCAGCAATTGCTGTAGGTACAAAGAAAATCACATTTGTGCCCTGAGCAATATGTTGTTCCACATCCGCAAACATAGACAACAGCAAAATTAATATGGTTCCTCCGCCCATTCCCAGTCCACTAATTATTCCAGAAATCAACCCAATAACAATTTCTTTCATTGTTAATAATCAACCCTTTCAAGAGAAACAAAATTAGTTGAAAAAAATTATATTTTTACCTGAAAAAAGTATTAACTCCAGCATAAAATAGAAAAATAATAAAAAAGATTTGAAGATATTTATCAGATACTTTATTTAATAATCTTCCTCCTATAAATCCTCCTATTATTCCACCAATAGCACATTTTATTCCCAATGACCAGTCTATAAAATCATTTCTACTATATATAACTGCAGTTAGTAGAACCATTGGTAAAATGCAAAAAAGAGTAGTCGCTCTTGCCTCTTTTTCATCTAATTTTAAGACATACGTAAACATTGGTACAAGAACAAGTCCTCCACCAGCTGCAAATAATCCACTTAGAAATCCTACAACAATTCCAATTAATGCTTTTTTCATAATACACACTCTCTGAATTAGTATGTACAATTTTTATTAAATTATTCCTTTTTAGCATTTTTATAGCCTAATTTATAGAATTCTTCAAATCTACTTTCAGCAATTTTTGTAAGGATATCATCACACCTTAACATTTGTCCTATTATTTTTTGTTTCAAATCTTTATCTTTTATATTATCTGCCCTATCGAAAAAATTTTGTAATTCTTTTAAATATTTTTTATTTCTTTCTTTCCAATCTCTATTATTTATTTTTTTATCTAACATAAATACCCTTTCTGTTACTACTATCCTATATTTTGTTACTTCTAACGTAATATTTTCGTTTGTATATGTAATTTTAATACATTGCATGGTAAAATACAAGTAAATTTCAAAATATGACAAAATTCGACTTTTGCATATTTATATTATAATGGAAGGTTGTTGCATATGATCAAAATTAAACTATCAGATTTATTAGGCAAACATAAAATGACTCAAGCAGCTTTAGCAAGAGCCACTAATATACGACCTGCTACAATATCAAAGATGTATTATGAAGAATCAAAACGCCTTGATATTTCCCAAATAAATCGTATTTGTAAAGTTTTCGACTGTGAAATATCTGATTTATTTGAGTATATTCCTGATGATGAAAAAAGGAGTGGTAAAAATAGCAAATAGTACATATTAACTGTTTAGTTAATATGTACTATATTATACAATAAATACTAGCATCTAGCTAGTATTTATTTCTATATAATTTTAGCAATAATTATAATATATCTAGTCTTTTTTAATTTTTTATCGTATTTTCTTTTGTTTACTCACAATTACTCTTATTCTCTTTCATTATCTTTTCTTTCCGCTTTATTTTATAATCTCTACAAGTTTAGAAATTAAATAGTCAACATCTTCTTTTGTATTATCCTTACCAAATGAAAACCTTAATGTTCCATCAAGATATTCTTTTTCTAACCCTATTGCAGTTAGTACATTTGATGGTTCTGGATTTGACGTTGAACATGCAGAGCCAGCTGAAGCACATATTCCAAAATTATCTAACTTGAATAAAAGTTCTGAACCATTTATTCCTTTAAAACTGATATTAGCATTACCACTTAATCTTTTATTCATGTCTCCATTTATCTTTATTTCATCAAACTTATTTTTTACTGAATTAATAAAATAGTCCCTAAGTTCTTTCAATTTTAAATTATAATTATCAAATTCATTATATATTAGTTCTATAGCTTTTCCAAGTCCTACTATCTCAGCAACATTCTCAGTTCCTGCTCTCATATTACTTTCTTGTTCTCCTCCATCCTGTAGTTTTCTAACTTTTATGCCATCTCTTATATATAATGCTCCAACCCCTTTTGGTGCATAAAATTTGTGTCCTGAAAGAGACAACATATCTATATTTAATTTTTTGACATCAATTTTTGCATTTCCTATAGCTTGAACTGCATCTGTATGAAAAATTATATTTTTTTGTTTAGCTATTTTCCCTATTTCTTCTATAGGCTCTATTGTTCCTATTTCATTATTAGCATACATTATTGAAATTAATATTGTTTTTGGAGTAATTGAATTCATAAGCTCTTGTATATCTACTATTCCGTTTTTGTCTACATCTAAATAAGTTACGTTGAATCCTTCTTTTTCTAAAGATTTACAGCTATCTAAAACAGCATGATGTTCTATCTTGCTCGTAATAATATGGTTACCTCTATTCTTATTTTCATATGCAAATCCTTTAATTGCCAAATTATCGCTTTCACTTCCACATGAAGTAAAATAAATTTCATTAATATCTGCATTAAGTGCATATGCCACTTGTTCTCTCGCTTTTTTTATAGCTCTTTTTGCATTACTACCTAATGAATACATTACAGAAGCGTTACCATATTCTATTCCAAAATATGGTAACATTTCTTTTATTACTTCATCTCTCACTGGTGTTGTAGCTGCATGGTCAAAATATCTAATTTTCATTTTAATTCATTCCTTTTTAGCTAAAATTTATCATTTTAAATATACTTGTTATATCTATATTTATTGTTTATTAAGTACAATAAAATCTAATTATAGACATAAAAAAATTACATATATAATAATTATATGTAATTCTTTATTTATTATTACCTGAATTTTGTGTATTCCACCTTGATAATCTAATATTTTTATATGCATCTAAAACCTGTGAGTATTTTCTATATTCATCTTCCCAAACCATATCTGGTATTTTATCAAAAGCATCAAAAACCTTTTCCGCTTCACTTAAAAAAACTATTTGCTCTTGTGGCGACATACGTTGATACCTTTTAGAAAAAACGTATAATTTGTCTAGCATTTGGTTTGCCTGAATAAAGCTCCAAAAGTCTTTTACTTTGATTCCTGCTAATTTTAATTGAAATATGGAAAATGCTACTAGTCCAAAAATTATTAATATTAGAACATATATTATAACTATGGTTAATTCCATTTTTATTTCCTCTCTTGTAAATCTTGTTTGAATTATATCATTTAACTTTTTAATATTCAAATATCAATTTACTAAAGTATATCATAATTTTTATAGATTGCAACACTCTTTCTAAAATTTTAACCTTATTGATAAAATTTTGTTGAAAGTAGTTTGTCTGTTCAAACTGTTATTGATATTGGTCAGCTAGGTTTATACAATAGGCTAATGGTAGTCCGTCTTTCAAGTCTTCTATGTTTTTTTCCATTCTTCTTGATTTTCGCTAACATATAACATACTTAATAATGTTCCACTATATATTACTGGTGTTGATATTATATGATATACTAAAGCATTGTTTTTCTTCTCAAATTTCTCTACTATTTCGGTATATTTGTCTTTATTGCCAACCCAATACAATATTCCTTGTATGTTTTGGTTTATGTATTCTGAATAATAGATAGTGTTGTTTTCTTTGAACTCTTTTAATACCGTTTCCATTAGTCCATATTGTTTTTGTAGAATTGTTAATCTTTCTAATGCTTCCTGTTTTTGTAGTATTTTTAGGTCTTCCACATAATTTTCCCCTTTCAAATTTTGTTTTTGTAATTATAATTCTGATAAGGGGTAATTTTCTTGTTCTAATGATATTATAAATTGTTTAAACATAATTTTAGTGATTTTGGGTCTACTTTTTTTATATGTGAAATCTTGAAACTTAGTTATACCAATAAATGTAGATTTTAAAGGTGGGTTTCCTTGTTGGAACCCCTCCTGTATGATACTGGGTAATACTCTATGATACTTATTTGATTAAAGCAAAAAAAATTACTGACCTGTAATGCAGTAACTTCAACACTCTATGATAATAAAAAAATTCCAGGTTTATATGTGTAAAAACCTAGAAAAATGGTGCCAACGAAGTAGTTATTTACAACTTTTTGGCTCTCTTGACGATTGATACAAATATCAATCAATTTATTAAAGTATATCATATTTTTTATAAATTACAATAAAAATCAATCATATTTTTTAATCTTTAAATAAATTTTTTATTGCGTTTCTATAAATATCCTTGGCATATATATATTCATTGGGATTTAACCTAATATAGTTTTCTAACATTACACCACTGTTGACTTCTAGTACTAATAATTCATTATTAGTTGTTTCTATTATATCAATACTTCCAAACTTTAAATTAATTTCTTTGCAAACCTGTTTTGCAATTTTTATTAATCTATCTTGTAATACTTTATCATTTAATTTTTTAGCTATTGAGCCTTGTGATAAGTTAAATTTCCAATTGTATTCAAATGTCTTATTTTTTGGAAGTACTTTATCATATTTTGAATCTTCTAATTTATCTATAAAATAATCATAGTTAAAGTCCAGAAGTAATTGTCTTATAGTTTTATTGCCATCCCCAGTAACAATTGGTAAATACTTAGTATATAATAATTTATTTTCTCCATCTAACATAATAGCTCTATACTCGTGTTTTATCTTATAAAATGGACACATACTAATTGAATAGTTTTTTAGAAATATTTTATCTAAAACTATATCTATTTCATTCACATCAGTTACATTAAATACATTTTTTCCACAAGTTCCATCGTTAGGCTTGATTACAATATTATTGTTATTTTTTTCAAAATACTCTTTTACATATTCGTATGTATTGCAACCAATTGCATAATCTAAATTATTCATTTTATTATAAACAATCTTATGCTCAATTACTGGAATATTTTTACTCTTTAAAACTTCATATAAGGCATATTTGTCATCAGCAATTAGTCCTATACCATGAGAATTCAAATCAAATTTATACCCAGAAATGAACCTAGTTTTTCCATCTTTTTCAAGCATTATAACCCAGTCTTTTGATAAAAATTTATATTTTATATTATCTTCAGTACATATTTCTTTTATTATTTCTTTAAAATTATTCTTCATGTATATCTACTCCTATTCATTACTATATCCTTTAGCTATTAATGATTCTTCTATCTCATTAACTCTTGTAATAAGTGTTATAAAAAACTTTGACAATATTATTTTCATATTTTTTACATTAAAAACAATATTTTTTGCAATACAAGCCTCCTTTACCTCATACAACTCTTTTTTTAATATTGGTATCATAGATAAAGAAATACAAACCATAACCTTAATTTCATCTGTATTAACTTTTAAAATTTTAAGTGGAGAACATATTATTTTTATTGTTTCTGCTATTCCCAAAATACTTGTAATTTCAGAATATATAATTGTTATATTACATACTATAAATAGCTTAATACCTATCCATAAAGCATTAGAAAGATTATCTAATATATAGTTAATTAAAAATGTAAAAACAATAAATGGTAATACTTGTGTACTTTTAGTAATGACTTTTTTAAACTGTATCTTATAAAAAAACATTATAAATAAATTAAAGATAATAAAAAGTAACATTAATTTATTATTAGGTAAAAAGAATATAATTGTACTATATAAGATAAACAATAAAAACTTAATTACATTTTTCATTTTTTATTTGTCCTTTCAACTCAGATATAAATTCATTTATAGTAAAATTTTTCATATCTAAAATTATTTTATTTTCTTTTAGTTTGTTTAAGTTTTCAATTAATATAGGTTGTTTTTTTCCATTTTCTTTTAATAAATAAGATTTATTTATTAAATCTTCCTTTTTTATTTCATCAACTATTTTTCCATTTTTTAATATTAACGTTCTATCAGCAATTAGAATTTCATCTGCCAAGTTAGTTATACATATTATTGTATAGCCTTCTTTTTTTAGATTTTCTATTATTTTATAAATATTTTCTTTTCCTATACTATCAATCATTGTGGTTGGCTCATCCAAAACAATATACTTAGGTTTTTTTGATAAAACTTCTGCAATCATTATTCGTTGTTTTTGACCTAATGAGAGAGAATACAAATTATTATTTTCATATTCAAGCATTCCCACTTGTTCTAAACTCGTTTTTATTCTATTTTTAATTTCTGTTTTTTCAAGTCCCTTTAGAGAAAAAGCAAGTTCATCATAAATGTTGTTAAATATAATTTGATTTTCAGGATTTTGAAAAACAATTCCAACTTTATCCTTAACATTATTGTCTTTTATTTCTAAATCATCAATAGTAATATTACCTTGTTTTAATTTTATAATTCCAGAAATCAATTTTCCAATAGTAGACTTACCAGAGCCATTTTGCCCAACAATAGCAACGATTTCTCCATCTTTAACTTCAAAACTTAAATTGTCTAATATTTTATTATCACTATTTTTATATTTAAATGAAACATTTTCTATCTTAATCATTACTACTCCTTACATATGTATCAAAAGGGCTTCTTAACATTTTTTCAACAAATAGAATTACTACTATTTGAATTGGAACCATAACAATCTCTTTTATAATCCTTGTTCCAAGTAACACTATAAATGCTTTTCCTGTAGTAATACTTACCCATAATGTATTTAAACCAATATTTGATATACAATTAACTAAAATTACAGAAATAATCAATCTTATTAAAAATTGTTTATCTGTATATGAATTAACTTCTTTTTTATGAAGTAACAAACCATAAATTAATCCTGAAATAGCTGTACTTATAGTGTAGCCTATAAAAAATGCTCCTGTTGGAAATACTGTTGCTCCTATTATATCTCCTAAAACATTTAACAATACAGTCCATTTAGGACCTAACCATATAGCACATAGCATTGTTGGAATAAATGCAAAACTAATTTTTAATATAGGTGTTTTTATTGATAAAAAACGTGATAATATTATAAGTGTCGCTAAAAGTATGGCAGTTAATATAATTTTTTTGTTTCTTGACATAAAAAATTCTCTCCTTTCCTTTTTTCCGCATTAAAAGAAAAGGAGAGAATTTTTCTTTCCATTATCCTTATTAGCGGAATGCGAAAATAAATAAGCGAATTATTTCTTGCCTTAGTAACAACTTCCCGTCTACTAAGTCTTAACTATTTATTTCCTACTCTAATAAAATTATTTTATCATAATCTAAGTTTTTTGTATATATTTATCCCAAAAAACATATAAAATTAAATTATATTGTTAAATAAATATAATGCTACTTTATTTTGTTCTGTTGTATCCATTTCCATGAGCTTAGCCATTGCAAACATTACAAGTTTATATTTTGCAAAGTTTATAAGTGTAGTTCTGTATTCTTCATCAATGTCTTTTAACTTTTTATCAAATTTTTTATAGTTTTCTTTTGTATTATATATCAGTCCAGACCATTTGCTTTGACTCATACATATTGCTAATCTTAATTTATCTTTTATATCCATATTATTTATCATATCTATCAAATATTTTACTTTTTCATTTTCCATATTCAAACTTCCTCCATACTAAAATCTAGTATCATTTTTCTTTCTATTTTTTTCATTTTTTGTTTTATCTGGT
>ERZ1643251.4804-NODE-4804-length-11458-cov-14.439797_pt1 | contig 11458 bp, 12 predicted proteins | sample MGYA00579261_ERZ1643251 | MGnify/ENA primary metagenome ERZ1643251 (study PRJEB29033, sample SAMEA4952267) | chicken gut metagenome | biome: Broiler Chicken; feature: Gastrointestinal Tract; material: Caecum | place: Ireland | collected 2018 | study: Broiler... | reverse complement strand
AAAAAGAGGGGATTAGAAAAATATAGAAAAAAGTCTTATAAATAAAGCAAAAAACAATTGGTAGTGCATAAAACTTTGCACACTACCTCCTATTATGGATGAGGAAGGTATGAAAAGCTCGCCTTATACGTTTACTATAACCAATCAGTGTAGTTCTTCTGCTTCTTATCAAGTGAATTTAGAAGTATTAAATACATCAACTTTAACCAATGCAAATTATATCAGTGTCATGTTTGGTAATGCGGCCCCTGATTTATTAAGTTCTTATAGTACAGTTACTCCAACTTTATCCGAGGCCCAAATATCCTATCGTCTTATGACAGGTTATTTAGATCCAAATGGAAGTGTAACCTATGATTTAAGACTATGGATAGATGAAGATGTTACTGCTGATAATACTGATTCTATGAACAAGACTTTCCAAAGTAAAATCACTGTTGTGGCAAGTTATATCACCGAGACAGCAAGTGATTATGAAATTTGTGTCGGAAGATATGGAGAAGATAGTACCAATTGTCAAATCATCGCTGAAGCGATGAGCGATGAAGGTTCATGTCCAACCTTAAATGAAGATGGCAGTGTTGTTGTAAGTAACATAGAAGGAACAAACAGTTATGTTTGTAGTGCTCCAGACAATTATGGGAATTCTTATTATTACCGAGGAAATGTTACGAATAACTATGTAAAATTTGGTAAAAACGAACAAGGCCAAGACATGTATTGGAGAATTATAAGAATCAATGGAGATGGTTCTATAAGAATCATCTATGATGGAACTAGTGCCCATGCCAATGGTGAAGCTAGTGAAGACAGGCGAACTGCAACGAGTGTCTATAATTCATCTTATAATGATAATGCGTATGTCGGCTATATGTATGGAACACCAGGATCGAGTAGTTATGCCGAGACACATGCAAACACCAATGATAGTACAATTAAAGCGTATTTAGATAATTGGTATAAAAGAGTGTTTTCAGGGACGTCCTATGAAAGTTATATAGTAGACAATATTTTTTGCAATGATCGTAGCCTCTTACAAGAAGAGCCAATAGACTTTCAGGATACTCATTATAGTCAATTAGGTTATGGAAAAGAATTGACGGCATATCGCTGGTATGGTGAACCAATGGCAGCTAGTATGGGAGAAGAGTATGCGTTTATGCTTACTTATCCAAATTTGCAATGTGCAGAGCAAAATGATCAGTTTACTGTAAGTGATGAAGTGATAGGTAATGGAGCTTTAACGTATCCAATTGGCCTTATTACAACGGATGAAGTGTATTTAGCTGGCGGGTTCGCAGCCGAAAATTATGATTACTATTTATATACAGGGGACTATTATTGGACCATGTCGCCTGTTCGCTTCAATTATGGCCATGCCTACGTGCGTCGCGTCGGTTCTGATGGTATTGGCGGCGACTATGTCGGTGTGAATGGCTTGATCGGTGTGCGGCCCACTCTCAATCTGATACCTGATAGCCTGAAAGTAGGTTCAGGGACGGCTGCAGATCCATATATGGTTGGCTGATTAAAGCCAACCTTGTGAGCTGCTACGAGAGATTTCCTTGCAAAATGACTCATCATTTTGCAAGCCGATTTTTTGGGTGTAATCCGAATTAAGTGGTGCTGTGTTTTGTGTCGCCTGTTAACTTCAATAATGGCAATGCAAACGTGCGTAACGTCAATTCTGATGGTAATGGCAACAACAATGACAATGTGAATAACTTGAACGGTGTGCGGCCCAGACTCCTACTACGATTAGAAATTGTTCTAATGCACTGGGTATAAATGGTTAAGGCTATTTATGTGAGGAAGTAATAAGTTGTACTTATAATCGATTAGATTGGAGACAGGATTATTCCCTGGTATGATACCTAAAATATTCGTATGGATGTCATGGTAGAAATACGTATTGACTAGTTTACCATATTTTGTAACACGAATTATATTATTTCAATGCAGTCACGTGTTTTTGAGATAATATAATTCTTTTTTATTTTGTTTACTTTTAGAGGAAAGAAAGGATGTTTAAAGTGAATACTAATTTTAATATTTTAAATAAGGTGAAACGGTTAAATAGTTATTTTGATCGATTGATTGTTAATTTTCCAAAGAAAGAAACGGTTTTGAGAAATCGTTTAGAAAATTCTATGTTTTTACTTATTGAGCTTCTTTTTTCTTATGAGATACAAGATGTGTATCGTATTAAGGAAAAGTATTTGAAAGAAATTTTAATTCATTTATCTATGGTTAATTATTATGTTATCTTGTGTTATGAAAGAAAGTATATTAGTAAACGACAGTCAGATGTTGTTGGGCGATTTTTGGTAGAAATTCGCAAGATGATTTATGGGGTGATTCGTAATGAAAATGCTAAAGTATGATGATGTTGTTACTTTTGATCATCTTCAAGATGCTTATCGAATTATAAAGAAAAATACTAAACATCGTAAAAAATTATTTCGCTTTGAGATGTTTTACTTTAGTAATTTGTTTAGCATTGAAATGGTACTTAGAATGAGAACATATAACCATGGTAAGTATAATTTGTTTTTAATTCATGAGCCAAAGTATCGTCTTATTATGAGTGAGGGTTTATCCGATAAAATTGTTAATCATTTAGTTAGTAAATATGTTTTACAGCCTATTATTTTTCCGATGCTTATTTCTTCTAATGTGGCAACGAGAAAAGAAAAAGGATCACGTTCTGCAATTGATTATTTTAAATATTATGTTAATTTTTTAAAAAAGAAAGGTGATTATGTGTACGTTTTGAAGTGTGATATTTCTAAATATTTTTATAATATTGATCATGATATTTTATTAAGTATGGTTAGAAAATTTCCTATTGATAATGATTTGTATAGTTTGCTTTGTAACATTGTTTCTAGTACAGATGATATACACATTAATTCAATTATTTCTAAGTTAGTTGACCAGGAAAAGTTAAATGTTTTGGATAATTCTTTGAAAGAAGAGTTAGAAAGAATTCCAATGTATCATAAGGGAAAGGGGTTACTAATTGGGAATATGTCGAGTCAAATTTTTGCTTTGTTGTATTTAAATGGCTTAGACCATTTTATTAAGGAAGATTTAGGAATCAAACAATATATTCGTTATATGGATGATTTTTTACTTTTTTCTAACGATAAGGAATATTTAAAAGTTTGTTGGCAAAAGATTGAGAATTATTTGCAGAAAGAATTAAAGTTGCAATTGAATCGAAAAACACAAATACGTAATTTAAAAGATGGGGTTAATTTTTTGGGCTATCGTTATGTGCTTAAGAATAAAAGGTTGTTTATTTTTCCGACTAGTAGAAATTGGAGTAAAATTTTAAGAAAATTAAGAAAATTACAAAAACAATCTTCAGATAAATATGAGGCTACTAAAGTAAGTTATAAGGGCTATTTTATGATTAGTAATCTACATTACTATGAGCGTTTTTTAGAAAAATTAGAAATCAAAGAATGATTATAATATTTTATGAATATAATTTGGTATGAAAAAAAACTATTTTTGCTTTTTCTTGTTTGTTCTGTTTTTTCTTGTGTTTCAATTTAATCTTGTTCGGGCTAGTGGTCCTTTAGATGGAAAAGTTTTTGTTTTGGATGCTGGTCATGGTGGAGTTGATCCGGGTAGTGTAGTTGGTGATGTTTATGAAAAAGATATTAATTTAGCCATTGTGCTAAAGGTCAAGGAAAAGTTAATGGAAAAGGGAGCTAAGGTGATCTTAACCCGAGAAGGCGATTATGATTTGGGAACACCTAAAGCTGTGTATCGTAAGAAAAGTGATTTTGATCATCGTATTATGTTGATTAATAATAGTCAAGCAGATTATTATATTTCTATACATCTTAATTATCTTGATGATAGTAGTTATGATGGACCACAGGTTTTTTATTCTAATGTGTTAGAAGATAATCAACCTCTTGCTTTAAAAATTCAAAATTATTTAAATAGCAAATTAGAGAAGGATAGGGAAATAAAAAAAATTTCCAATACTATTTATATGTATTCGAAATTGAAAATACCTGGTGTTCTTGTAGAATGTGGTTTTTTATCTAATTCGACTGAACGAAAAAGGTTATTAGACGATAATTATATTGATTTGTTTTCTACTTATTTAGTTGAAAGTTTTTTGTAGTTATCTTTTTAGTTTTTTAATAGGGGTGTCTATGCGCCAAGATAGGCCGGTTGTATAGGAATAATCTTTTAAAATATTGGTTAGTTCTTGATCACTAATTTTGTCTTGAAAATAGGCTTCAATGGATTCGATTAGATTTATGGCTATTGTTTGGGCTTGTTTAAATAGTTCATAAAATGATAGGTTTGATGGCTTTAAACTCCAAGGATTAAACCATGTTTCATGTTGTTCATTAGTATATTCAGGAATGATTTTGGTAACATGAAAGCTTAAGTTTTTATAACGACGATGGGATAGGGGAGTAAAAAAATCTACTATACCATAAATTTGTTTTTTAATTCCTAAATGATCTGTAACAAAGTATTTTATAATTGTGTGACCAGTATGATAGCTTTTTTCATAAATTTTTCCCATATTTTGGATATTAAAAGTACTTTCAAATGTATAATCAATTCCCTGTTTTAAGTAAGAATTAAAATGTATGATAGGTAATAAAGTATCAGCGAGTTTTTCTTTTTTTAATTCTTTCCCTCGTAGTTTTTTTAACATATAAGCATCCATATTTACTTCTAATTTTTCGTGAAGACCTCGATATTTTTTGTTTAGTTTGGGATCTCCAGTGTAGTAGAATACAAAGGGATGGCAGTTGTAGTCTAAGACATAATGGTTGATGCTTCCATATAAGTAGGCTAATAAGTCGGGGTTATCTATAAGATTATTTTGTTTTATGTATGTTATTAGATTTTTAAAATAGGTGTCTGTATTTGTTTTTTGAGCCGTGTTACCTAATGATCTAATTTTTCTGCCTTGCCATGGGGTAAAAAATTTATAGTAAAAAAGATTATCAAAGCTTTGGGCAAAGATTTGATATATGGGATATGCATTTTTTAGTTTGTTTTGCGTTTTTGTTGATAAGTGGTTATATACTTCTTCAGCAAATAAATGATGAGTGACGATTGATGGCATATTTTTCCTCCTTTTTTTATTATAACCTTGTTTCACTAATTTTTCACATAATTATAACAAACTTGACATGAAATCTTTTTACAATATGTTTGTACTTTGTGATATAATGTTGAAAGAGTATGGGGTGGCGGGATGCAGAAAGTATTTAAGACGCTCGATGAACAAGTTCACATTATGCAAAGTAAAGGGCTTATGATATCTGACATTGAAGAAACGAAAGATATTCTATTAAGAGAAAATTATTTCTTTATTAGTGGTTATCGTCTTCTTTTTATGGAAAGCTCAAGTAATAAAAAGTTTCTTTCGGGAACTACTTTTGAAGAAGTTTATTCGATGTTTCAATTTGATCGTCATTTACGAAATATTATTTTTAAAAATTTACTTATTATTGAAAATAATATTAAGAGTATAACGGCATATAATTTATCGAAACATTATGGTATTCGAGAAGAGGAGTATTTGAATCCTAAGAACTTTACTAGTGATCGGAAGCGAAAGAAACAAGTAGATGATTTGTTACGAAAAATGAAACGTCAAATACGGATTAATGGTGGACAACATCAAGCTACGATGCATTATATTGATAAATATGGGTATATTCCTTTATGGATAGTTGTGAAAATATTATCTTTTGGTATTGTTAGTGAGATGTATCAAATATTGAAACCAGAAAATCAAGCTGAAATTGCTCAGGATTTTGGCGTTTCAGTGGATCAATTGATTGTTTATTTGCCGATTTTAGCTAATTTTCGTAATTTGTGTGCTCATGAAGATATTTTGTATGATCATCGTGCTCAACGGGATATTGAGGATACTAAATATCATCAATTATTAAACATTCCTAAAATGAATGATGAATACATTTATGGAAAAAATGATTTGTTCGCGATTATTATTATTTTGAAGCAATTGTTACGAAAAGATGATTTTTTCTTGTTAATGAGTGAAGTAGAATATGAGATTCAAGTATTGTCAGGTCATTTAAAGACGATTTCTGTTGAAAAAGTTTTAGACAGAATGGGATTTCCAATTAATTATGAAGAGATGGTGAAGTTATGAAAGGAAAAAATAAAATGGAAAATAATGAGACAAATGTAAAGCCTAAAAATTTTTGTGTTCGTTATATTGTGCTTGCGATAGCAATGTTTTTTCTAGGAGCTTGTGGATTATATTTATTGATATATTTTTATCCAGATCCTTTTGTAAAAACAATTACAGAAGAAGTTATTAATAAGAACGTAACAGTGACTGACACAGGTATTGCTGATGCTGTAGAGAAGATTTATGATGCTGTTGTTGTTGTACGGACATATTCTAATCAACAGTTGTATGCAACTGGTACAGGTTTTGTTTATAAGAAAGATGGAGATAAAGCGTATATTTTAACCAATAATCATGTTATTGAGAGTGGTGATGCGATTTATGTTGAATTTACTGATGGTTCTATTGTAGAGACAAAGGTTGAGGGTAAAGATTCATATTCTGATATTGCTGTGTTATCTTTAAGTGCTGATGAAGTACTTGCTGTTGCTGAGATGGGTAGCAGTGAGGATGCCAGGGTTGGAGATACTGTGTTTACAGTTGGCGCTCCAATAAACTCTGATACGTATTCTGGTTCTGTAACAAGAGGAATTGTTTCTGGTAAGAATCGTTTGGTTAGTGTTTCAACAAGTAATTCTTCTACTGCAGATATGATGATGAGTGTTTTACAAACAGATGCCGCGATAAATTCTGGTAATTCAGGTGGACCTTTAGCTAATGCTAATGGAGAGGTAATTGGTATTACGTCTTTGAAATTATCTTCTAGTGGTCTTTCTTCTGGAGCAAGTATTGAAGGAATGGGTTTTGCTATTCCAATAGAAACAGCATTAAATTATGCTGAAAAGCTTGAAAAGGGTGAAACTATTAAAAGACCTCAGTTAGGTATTAGTATGCGTAATTTGGCAGAAGCTCAGTATTATCATTATCCAACATTAAATAATATAGGTGTTGACTATGGTGTTTATGTTGAGAGTGTTACTTCTTCATCACCTGCTGATAAAGGCGGTATTAAAACTGGTGATGTTATTGTTGCAGTTGATGGTAAGGACGTTAGTGATTTAGCTTATTTACGTTATTTACTTTATAATCATAGTGTTGGTGATACCATGAATGTTCGAGTATATCGTGATGGTGATTATAAGGATTTAACGATTACTCTAGATCAAGAAGCTGAATAAAAAGAAATGATTTTGAAGTCATTTCCTTTTTTTGTTGTTTAGCTTTCGAACTCGTTTTAAATTTATTTCTGTTTTAGCTGGTTGGCCATTAATTTTTATATAGGGATTTAAAGTGTTTTCGTCTACATAAATTTGTCCTTTTTGGAGAGGCATAGGTTAGAGAAGTTGTTCTTCAGGAAAAAATGGTAAGTTTATGTAAGTTCTAAGTTTTATTAATAAGGTTAAGAGATTACTTTCTTCTAAATTATATAACGGTTGTCATGAGTTTTTATTAGGACAATTTGAGATTTATAGGGCTCTGTTTCTTTTTTAGGTGTGAAATGGCTATTTTGATTATTATTTTTTATTTGAGTTTCGGTCTTGGATTTGGTTACTTTTCTTAAGTCTTCATATAGTATGTGTTTTCTATTCATAAAAAAACTCCTTTCTTAGGAGTTCATTATGACATAATTCATTCTTGATTTAAATATTCTTGAATTGCATCTGCCATTGCTTCAGCATATTTATCTTGGTTATTAATCATATTTGTTATATCTGTTAGGTTGTCCATGTAACCTAATTCAAGAAGATATGCTTCGGCTGTATTGTTTGAATTGTAATGTTCATTTATTGGATAGTCTTCAAAACGACCATCGTTTGAAGCGTTTGTTGATATTCCACCAATTTCTCGCATGTTGTAGTACCAACTTGTATTTGTTGTGTAACGACTTGGCTGGACATCACTGCTGGCTATTTCTTCTTCGGTAAAGAATCTTTGGTAGATTCCATTTCCAATTTTGTAAAGTTCTTTATGGGATGCTGTTGTGTTTGCTGTATTTGTAATGTTTTTTACTAATATTTCAGCAAGATCGGTATTTGTATCATTTGCTATATAAACTTCTAGGCCTTTTAAATAACTTATACCACCATCATATCCAGATGAGTTATGATGAATGGCAAGGTTTAGTTTTGATTTGGTGTCATTTGCCATTGTGGCACTGCCCATAGGTTCATATATGTTGACATAGTCATCTTCGCTGTCTCTAGTCATGATAACTTTGAATCCTCGTTGTTCTAATTGTTCTTTTAAGGCAAGGGATACATATAAGTTGAAATCGGCTTCAGTATAAAGTGTTCCACCGTTGTAACAATAGCCACTTGAAGATGGATCATATATGGTATTGCCATTTAAACATATTGATTTTCCTGGATCAGATGCATCATGGCCAGGATCTAAAGTGATATCGTATACATCTTCAGGTAAAGTTGTTTCTTCGATTTTAAATCTTAGGGTTGGACATTCTTCGTAAGTGTTCCATTCAATATCAATTTTATTATTTTTATCATTTTTGGTTAGTGTATAATATTCTAGATTTTCATATTCTGTTTCATTTTCAACGGAATAATATTTAGTTATGTCTTCATTTTCTTCATTTGTCTCAGTTGTTTTAATTAGTAAGTATAAAGTTTCATTTGGAAGATCTTCTAGAACGATACCCTCATTAATATATTCACTTGTTTTAAATGTGTATGTTGTTTCTTGTTCTTCTACTATCCAAGGTAAATCGATTTCAGTTTGACCATTAGATAGGACTAGTTTAATATCTTTTGGGGTTGTTGGTAAAGTGATAGAACCTTCTAGATTCATGTGTATGCCATAGATAGCATATTTGGTAATGTCAGCATAAACGCCTGTTTCTATTGTTTCTAAAAATTGTTTTTCTTTTTCTTTAAAAATAAATTTGTAAGTAAAGAAGGCTGCAAAGACTAGAACTAGGACGATGAGTAAAGGGATAATGGTCTTTAACACTTTCTTTTTCATTTTACGTCTTTTTTTCATATAATCCTACTTTCTATGATAGAATAATTATATCAGAGTTTTACTTGGAACTCAATATTTGTCGATAAAAAGGTGATAGTCATGAAGAATGTATTTTATTATTTAGATTATTATGGAAATTTAACTTTTGATGAGGTTCATTTTAATGATATTGATGGACTTATTTTTGCTCTTTTAAGTTATGTTAAGTTGAAGGATATTGTTCCTAGTGATCGTTTTAAAACAATTTCTTTAAAGCAGGCTTGTGTTCTTTTTTTGAGTAAATATAGTGAAAAAGACTTTAAAAAAGAAGATTGGCTTTTTCCATCATCTTATAAGCTTATGGTTATACTTGCTAATTCTAAGAGATATACTAGTTGTAAATTAGGTCATTTTGTGATAAAGACGGATAAAAATGGACAGTTTGGAGCTTTGACAATTCGCGCTGGGGATATAACTTATCTTTCTTTTGAAGGCACTGATAGTGAAGTGATTGGATGGAAAGAAGATTTTGAATTGATGTATAAGTTTCCAATTCAGTCTCAGATACATGCCGCTGATTATTTTAATGCTACTTTGACTTTGTTTGATCGTAAGGTTTATTTGGGTGGACATAGTAAAGGTGGAAATTTGGCTATGTATGCTTATATGTATGGAAAAGAAAGTTTTAAAAAACGTGTTGTTCAGGTTTATAATTTTGATGGTCCTGGTTTTTTAAAAGATGTTCTTTCGTCTTCTTTGTATGAAGAGATGGAGTCTAAACTTAAGATGGTTGTTCCAAAGGAAAGTGTTGTAGGTATGCTTTTGGGGCATAGGGATTATATGGTTGTCAATAGTAGTGCAAAGGGCGTTTTGCAACACGATGCTTTTACTTGGGAGTGTTTTGGTGGTTTTTTTGTTCCGTCTATTTTATCAAAGAAAAGTAAGAAATTAGAAATGAATTTAGAAGAGTATTTACAAGGAATGTCAAAAGAGGAACGCAAAAATTTTGTGGAAACTTTTTTTGCTGTTTTTGAAAAAACTAGTATTCAAAATATTATGCAGTTAAAGGAATTAAAAATTTCTACTTTATTAAATATTATGAAGGAGTTTAAAAATGTTCCTAGTTCGACTAAGCGTAATTTAGTAGCTGTATTACGAATGCTTATTACGGGAATGAATTAGGATTTTAAGGTGTTATTATTAGAATGATATAAATTTATTTCAGTTATTTTAATTATTCTTCAATTCGCAAAATTTAGTTTTTAAGAAAAAATAAGGGATTTTATGAACAAATATGTACTAAAAACTTATATAAGTTAATGAAAATTTAGTATGATTGGCTTCTGGTTTAAAATAAAAATTAGTGAAATTTTCAGTTTTTTTACATTCAAAATATTTTTATCCCTTTATTTTCCTAGATTTTTTAACAATTTATGAATTTTGCGAATTGAAGTTAATTATTGGAAATATCTGTAGTAATGTTAATTTTTGTGATAAAATTAAGCTTTAGGTGATATTTTTGATAAAGACATATGAAGAGTTGTGTGATATTTTAAATGAATTATTAAAATATCCTGAAAATGAGTATATTGAATTTAAAAGGGTAGATAACGATTTTGATATTGATAAATTAGGAAAGTATTTTTCGGCAATTAGTAATGAAGCAACATTAAAAAATAAACAGTATGGGTGGATAGTTTTTGGTATTGATGATAAAACACATGAGTTTACTAATACACATTATTGTATAGATAACAACTTTAATCGTGTAAAAAAACAAATAGCTGATAATACTACGGATAATGTTACTTTCATTGAAGTATATCATTTGGATATTCATAACAATAGAGTAATCATGTTTCAAGTTCCAGCAGCTTCCGGGTCGCCAATGATTTCCTTATGGCAGAGATGGAGAATCTTTGGGATCACTAAAACCTTATGAAATAGACCAGATTAAGGCTACAGCAAACTATGATTGGTCTAGACAAATTATAGAGAAGGCCACTATTGATAATCTAGATAATGAAGCAATTAAAATGGCTAGGGAACAGTTTAAAATTAAATATAAGGGAAGAGAATTTGCTAATGAAATTGATCATATGTCTGATATTGATTTTTTGAACAAGGCAAAGGTAACTTTAAATGGAAAAATAACTTATGCGGCTATGTTATTACTTGGAAAAAATGATGATGATTATTTATTGGACGATTATATTGCTAGAATGACCTGGAAACTTTATGATGAAAAAAATGTTATCGATTATGAACATTTTGGCATACCCTTTATAATAAATTCAAACATACAGTGTATGTTTGAATTCTAGGGCATTTCCCCGCTGCTTGCAG
>ERZ1643251.4800-NODE-4800-length-11466-cov-9.873894_pt1 | contig 11466 bp, 10 predicted proteins | sample MGYA00579261_ERZ1643251 | MGnify/ENA primary metagenome ERZ1643251 (study PRJEB29033, sample SAMEA4952267) | chicken gut metagenome | biome: Broiler Chicken; feature: Gastrointestinal Tract; material: Caecum | place: Ireland | collected 2018 | study: Broiler... | reverse complement strand
AATCTTAATTAAGAAATTTGTACTATAGAAAATAAAAAATTTGTCGAGAGGGACGGTCCTTCTTGGCAAATTTTTTTGACAAATTATGTTAAGCGTGATATAATATTTGATATTAAAATAATAAATAAGGGGGGTCAAATGATTAGTAAATTTTATTTAGATAAAGAAAAAGATATAATTGTTAATTTGAAAAAGACTAGCCAAGATGAAATTACATATGTGTTAGAAACACCAAATCATAATACTGGAAATTTAATTACAAATTTAGCAAAATTATGCGGACTTGAAACTATAAAAAACGAAAATGATATGAAAATAATAACGGGAAAAATTCCTGCAAGTATAAATGGTGATAATGAAGAAGTATATATATTTAGATTAGGTGGAATAAAAATAGCAAATATTTATGAAGATAGAGTAGAAATAAAGGCAAAAATTCCAGCCATAAATAAAACACTTATGTCTCAAACTAAAAATTATAAACTCCCAATAGGAAAAACAATTGTAAAAACATATATTTTAAAAAAATCAAAATTTAGAACTGATTTACATACTCATATGAATGCAAATTTATCTCCTGATTGTCTGATTGCATTAGGAATTTCAGAACAAGTAAGATATCCATTATATTATATTAAAAAATTAAATCTTAAATTAAGTTCAAAACAAGAAAAGAAAATATATGAACAACGAAAAAATGTTGAAAAACAATTTGAAAATAGTCCATTACAAGGCAAATATTTAACAAGAAAAATAGATGATAATACATTTATAAATTTTGCAGACTTCATATTAAATAATATAGAAAACGCACAATATAATATAGAAAAAATAAGAACAAGTTTGGCGATATTAAAAGATGGACAAGCAGTTTTTACTAATCTTGAAAAATGCTATATTTACAGATATGTATTTGCAAAAGGAATTCCTTCAACAGAAAAAATAGTACTAACAGAAGAATTAATTAAAACTATTCCAGAAGCAGACATTGTAAAAATGGTATTAAAAATGCAAGATGACAAAAAAGAAGGTAGCCCATATAAAAACAATACTTTAAGACAGAACAAACTATTGTGGGTTGCAAGAGAATATAAAAAGCAAGGAATAAAATATGTAGAAATTGCAGATACAGATTTAGCAAAATTAGGAGAACCAGCAGTAAAATTATTACAAGAAGTTCATGATATTTTTCCACAGATAGAAAAAGAAACAGGAGTAAAAATTAGATTTTTATTAGCAATAAGAAGAATTCCGTTAACAATTATAAAAGACCAAAAAACAAGTAGTACATATTTAAAAGACAATATAAATGTTTTAAAAGCAGTTGCCAAAAGTCCATATGTTGTAGGTAGTGATTTTATTGGAGAAGAAATCAACGATATTTCAGACTTACAACCAGCAATTCAAGAAATTGTAAAATATGTAAATCAAGAAGATAAAGACTTCACAATAAGAATTCACGCAGGAGAAAATGACAGTTTAAGAGATAATGTAAGAAAATCAATTATGTGTGTGAAAGGAGCACTTGTAGATGGACAACCAATGCCTAGATGTAGAATAGGACATGGATTATATTCAGAAAACTTAAACAGTGAAGAAGGAAAAGAATTATTAGACTTAATGAAAGAAACTGGTGTTGTAATTGAATTTCAATTAACATCAAATGTAAGATTAAACAATATTAGTGATTTATCAAATCATCCAATCAAGACATTTTTGAAAAATGGAATTAAATGTGTACAAGGAACAGATGGTTGTGGACTTTATGGTTCAGATACATTTGATGAACAATTAGCACTTCAAAATTTACTAGGTTTAACAAATAATGATTTTGAAAAAATGAGAAAAGTAGAAGATGAGATAATTGCTCATAGTGAAAAATATTTTTTAGAAAAAAGCAAAAAGTTTGAACAATTTTTGAATGGAAGAAGCATAAAAGAAGCAATACTTGAATTAGAAGAGAAAAATATAAAAGAAACTGAAGGTCAAGAAGAATTAAGAATAACAAATAATATAGAAACAGAAAAAGAATTAAGCCAAAAAATTAAGCCATTACCAATAGATAAAGTTCCAGTAATAATTGCAGGTGGAAGCTTTAATACAAAAGGAAGAGAAACTGTTGTATCTGAAAATGGAATTAAAATATTAAGACAATTAATAAAAAATGTTGATAGTGAAAACGCGTACTTTGTAATAGGTCATAAAATGCAAGGATATGAAAAGGCAATTGTAGACATTTCAAAAGAGATGAATAAGAATTTTGAAATAGATGCAATAGTTCCAAAAGTAGTTACTCAAAAAGTAAAAAATAGGTTATTAGATGAAGAAGTAGATGGAATTTGTATTTCACCTGAAACAGAAGAATTAGGAATTTATAAAAGTTTTAATTATGAAATTTTTGAAAGAAGAAAATCAGTTGTAATTGCTTTCGATGGAAATTCCCCTGTTCTAAATCTTGTGCAAGAAGCCAAAAATGGAAAAGGAAAATCAAAAATATATGTAAATAAAGAAAATACATTATTACGAGAAAAGGCTGATACACTTGAGGGATATGTTGTTCCTTTTGAAATGCAAGATAATCAAGATAATATAGTTAGCAAAATATTTGAGGATAATCCAGAGATTTTAAAAGATAATTAAACTAAAAAATTAACAAATTTACTCAAAACACTTGACAAATGTGAAAAAAAGGTGTAAAGTATATTGGCATTACACCTTTTGTTGTTTATAATAACGAAAATAAGTAATGCAACTAAAGAAAGAGGTAGTAATTATGGAAAAGAAAGTAGAAATAAGTATGTTATGGCAAATTTATGGAAAGCTATTAACAGAAAAACAGTATGAGTACATTGATTATTACTATAATGAAGACTTATCTTTATCAGAAATTGCAGAAAATGAAGGCATTACAAGACAAGCTGTAAGAGACATCATCAAGAAAGGAGAGAGAAAACTTTTCGAATACGAAGAAAAGCTATTGTTTATGAGAAAGACAATTAATCAAGAAAAACAAATACAACATATTTTACTTAATTTAAACAAAATTCAAAAAGACTCATCAGATAAACAAGTAACAAATATATTGGAAGAAGTTAAAAAAGAATTAAATTGTTTAGTCTAAACAAAAGATAGGAGGCAAGTATGGCGTTTGAAGGATTATCATCAAGACTACAAGAAATAACAAGAAAAATCAGAGGAAAAGCAAGAATAACAGAATCAGATTTAAAAGAAATGCTAAGAGAAGTTAAACTTGCTTTGCTTGAAGCTGATGTAAACTATAAAATAGTTAAAGAATTTATAGCAAATATACAAGAAAAAGCCTTAGGTCAAGATGTAATGAAGTCATTAACACCAGGACAACAAGTCATAAAAATCGTAAAGGACGAAATGGTAGAATTACTAGGAGGAACTGAAAGTAAAATAAACTTTACTCCAAATCCACCAACAATAATAATGTTAGTTGGATTACAAGGTTCTGGAAAAACAACTACAGCAGGAAAACTTGCTAATCTTTTACGAAAACAAGGTAAAAAGCCATTACTAGTAGCATGTGATATATATAGACCAGCTGCTATAAAACAATTACAAGTAGTAGGAGCTCAGTTAAATATACCAGTATATGCTAATGAAACATCAAAAGATGTTGTGCATATTGCAAAACAAGCAATGAATGTTGCAATATCAAAATTAAATGATGTAGTAATACTAGATACAGCAGGAAGATTACACATTGATGATGAATTAATGCAAGAACTAAAAAATGTAAAAGCAAGTGTAAAACCACATGAAATTTTGTTGGTAGTAGACTCAATGACTGGTCAAGATGCAGTAAATGTTGCACAAACTTTCAATGATGAAGTAGGAATTGATGGAGTAATATTAACAAAATTAGATGGAGATACACGTGGTGGTGCAGCACTTTCAGTAAAGAAAGTCACTGGAAAACCAATAAAATTTGCAGCAACAGGTGAAAAGTTAAGCGATATTGAAGTATTTAATCCAGAAAGAATGACATCTAGAATACTTGGAATGGGTGATGTGTTATCAATAATCGAAAAAGCCGAAGAAGCAATCACAGAGGAAGAAGCAGAAAAATTAGAAAAACAACTTAGAAAAAATGAATTAGACTTAGATGATTATTTAGCACAAATCAGACAAGTAAAAAAGATGGGTTCACTATCATCAATATTAAAAATGTTACCAGGAATGAACAAAATAAAAGACTTAAATGTAGATGAAAAAGAATTTGATAAAATTGAAGCAATTATTTGTTCAATGACTGTAGAAGAAAAAAGAAATACAAAATTATTAAATGGTAGTAGAAGATTACGTATTGCAAAAGGTAGTGGAACTACAGTTCAAGATGTTAACAAATTTATGAAATCATTTGAAATGACACAAAAAATGATGAAACAAATGAAATCAAATAAAGGTGGCATGAAAAACATGTTCAAAAACATGAACATGAATGATTTGAAAAATTTTAAGATGTAGTTATTAATTTTTTAAACTTATATAGAATAAAACGGAGGTGAATTGTAATGGTAAAAATAAGATTACAAAGAGAGGGAAAGAAAAAAGCTCCATTCTATCATATAGTAGTAGCTGATTCAAGATCTCCAAGAGATGGAAAAATAATAGAACAAATTGGAACATATGATCCAATGACAGAACCATCAACAATAGTTCTAAACAAAGAAAAATTAGAGCAATGGATAAAAAATGGTGCACAACCTACAGATACAGTTAAAGCATTAATCAAAAATGCTTAGTTGGAGGAAAATATGAAAGAGGTTTTAGAAACTATTATTAAAAACTTAGTCGACACTCCAGAAGCTGTTGATATAAAAGAAGTTGAAGGAGAAAAAAACATAATCTTTGAAGTAAAAGTTGCTGAAAAAGATTTTGGAAAAATAATTGGTAGACAAGGAAAAATTGCACAATCTATAAGAACAGTAATGAAAGCCGTTGCAAATAGAAAAGACAAAAAAGTTACTGTAGAATTTATAGAACAATAAAAGTTATACCATGAAAGGAATGGTAGAACATGCAAAAAAGGCTAGAAGTTGGTCAAATTGTTAATACATTTGGTATAAAAGGAGAAGTTAAAGTAATGCCTTTTACAGATGATATAACAAGATTTGACGACCTAGAAAAAGTATATGTTAAAACTAAAAAAGAAGAAAAACTATATAAAATTCAAAATGTGAGATATCACAAAAATATGGTATTAATCAAATTTGAAAATATAGAAACACCAGAACAAGCTGAATTGCTAAGAAATGCTTTTCTAGAAATAGACAGAGAAGATGCAATACCACTAGAAGAAGGAACATATTATATAGCTGATTTAATTGGTATGGAAGTATATTCAGATGATGGAAATAAGCTAGGAATAGTAGAAGACATCTATAATACTGGAGCAAATGACATATATGTAGTAAAAAATGATTTAGGAAAACAAATTTTATTACCAGGAATCAAAGAGGTAATAAAAGAAGTTAACTTAGATACAGAAAAAATTACAGTACATCTTATACCTGGATTGATTTAAAAAAGTATGGAGGAAAAAATGCAATTTGATGTGTTAACACTTTTCCCAGAAATGTTTGAGCCAATAAAGCAAAGCATAATAGGAAGAGCTGAAAAGAAAAATTTAATAAATCTAAATTTAGTAAATATTAGAGATTTTTCAAATAACAAACACAAAAAAGTAGATGATACCCCATATGGTGGTGGAGCAGGAATGGTTATGCAAGCTGATGTTGTATATGATGCTTATAAATCATTAAATACAAAAGATGCAAAAGTAATTTATTTAACTCCACAAGGAAAAGTTTTAAATCAAAAAAAGGTAGAAGAACTAAGCAAAGAAAAGCATCTTATTCTACTTTGTGGACATTATGAAGGGATTGACCAAAGAGTAATAGACAAAATTGTAGATGAGGAAATATCTATAGGTGATTATGTACTAACAGGTGGTGAAATACCTGCAATGGTATTAATAGATACAGTTAGTAGATATGTAGAAGGTGTTTTAAGTAAAGGTTCAACTTCAGAAGAATCATTTTCACAAGGATTACTAGAATATCCTCAATATACAAGACCTGAAATTTTTGAAGACGAAAAGGTACCAGAAATATTACTAACAGGCCATCACGAAAAAATAAGCAAATGGAGAAGAGAGCAATCTTTAAAAAATACATATTTAAAAAGACCAGAACTTTTAAAAAATGTAGAACTATCTAAAGAAGAAAAAGAATATATAAAAAAATTAAATAATGATGCAAAGTGCTGACTTTCAATTCAAGGCACCGCTTGCATAGAAAAAGAAGGAGGTAAATACGATGGATATCATAAAATCAATAGAACATGAACAACTAAAAAACTCTATTCCTGACATCAAAGTTGGAAATACAGTTAGAGTACATGTTAAAATAAAAGAAGGAAACAAAGAAAGAATCCAAGTATTTGAAGGAATTGTAATAAAAAAACAAGGTGGAGGATTAAACGAAACATTCACAGTAAGAAAAATATCTTATGGTGTAGGTGTTGAAAAAACATTCTTAATTCATTCACCATTAGTTGAAAAAGTAGAATTAGTTAGAGTTGGTAAAGCTAGACGTGCTAAACTTTACTATTTAAGAGAAAGAACAGGAAAAGCTTCTAAGACTAAAGAATTAGTTGGAGCAAGAATAGAAGATAAAGAAATCACTCTTAAAGAAGATTTAGCTGAAGAACCAGCTAAAGAAGCTGTTGAAACACCAGTTGAAGCAGAACCAGCAAAAACTGAAGAAGCAGTTGCTGAAAATACAGAAAAAGAAACAAAATAATTTAATAAAAAATGCATCTCACAAGGGGTGTGTTTTTTATTTTTCTAAAATAGATTTATTAGGTAAAATTCACAAAAATTTCAAATAAAAAATGAACAAAAAAACTTTACAAAAATGCACAAGTAATATAAAATAAAAAAGAATAAATAGGATAGAATAAAATGCAAAAGATTTAGATAGAAAGGATAGACGCAAAAGATGAAAGAAAAAAATGAATTAAGTTATAAAGACTTAAAAATGACATGTAATGAAAACATGTTTCACTTTGAGACGACAAAAGAATTAGAACCTATAAATGATGGAATAGGCCAAGAAAGAGGAATAAAAGCTTTAGAGTTTGGTATAGATATAAATGTAAAAGGATATAACATTTATCTTGAAGGACCTAGTGGTGTTGGAAAGACAATGTATACTAAAAATTATTTAGAGAGTATTGCACCAAAAAAGAAAGTTCCAAATGATTGGTGTTATATATACAATTTTCAAAATCCAAATGAACCAATTGCAGTATCATTGCCTGCAGGACAAGGTAAAGAATTCAAAGAAAGTATGGATGGTTTCATAAAAGAAGTAAAAAAAGACATCAAAAAAACATTTAATGCAGATGATTTTGAAAAAGAAAAAGCTTTAATTAAAAAAGAATTTGAAGAAAAAAGAGAAAGCTTATTAACAAAGTTAAATGAAGATTCTTTAAAATATGGCTTCCATGTAAAATCAGCTCAAAATGGTATCTATATGTTTCCAGTAGTTGATGGAAAAGTTGTTCAAGAAGAAGAATTTGAAAAATTAGATGAAGAAATAAAAAAACAATATGAAGAAAAATCAGTAATAGTACAACAACAAATAATGGAAGTAATAGGACAAATAAAACAAATAGAAAGAGAATCAGATAAAAAGGTATCTGAATGGCAATCAAATGTTGCATTATTAACAGTAAATGCGCATATAAACTATATAAAATCTAAATATAAAAGAAATAAAAAAATTAATCAATTTTTAAATGATGTAAAACAAGATGTTTTGAAAAATGTATCTTACTTTTTAGAAGAAGACAGACCACAACAACCTCAACAGGCTCAACCATCTCCAATGCAAAGAAAACAAGACCCATGCTTAAATTATAGAGTAAATTTGTTTATAGATAATAGTACAAGAGAAGGTTGCCCAGTAATAATGGATTCTAATTACACATATCAAAATTTATTTGGAAAATTAGAATATGAAAATTACTATGGTTCATTGAAAACAGATTTTACAATGTTAAAACCAGGATTAATGCACAAAGCAAATGGAGGATATATAATATTCCAAGCAAAAGATTTATTAACAAATGCAATGTGTTATGAAGAACTAAAAAGAATATTAAGGGTAAAAGAAATTGCAATAGATAATACAATGGAACAACGTTCATCAATGGCAATGATATCATTAAAACCAGAGCCAATTCCATTAGATGTAAAAGTAATACTTATAGGAAATGCTAGTATTTATCATACACTATTATCAATGGATTCTGATTTTAGAAAACTATTTAAAATCAAAGTTGAATTTGAAGAAACAGCTCCAATTGATGAAACAAATGTAAATAAACTTGCAAGATTTGTTCACACATTCTGCGAGCAAGAAGAATTACCACCACTTGACAAATCAGCAATGGCAAGGCTTGTAGAATTTGCTTCAAGATTAGCAGGAGATAAAGATAAATTATCTACAAGATTTACAGATATAGGTCAAGTAGTTGGAGAAGCAGGAACATGGGCAAAACTAGACAAAGCAAAAGTTGTTACAAAACAATATATAGATAAAGCATTAGCAGAAAGAATTGACAGAATAAAGAAATATGATGAAAAATATACAGAAATGATAAAAGAAAACACTTTATTAATAAATACAAAAGGTTCTTTAGTGGGAGAGCTAAATGGATTGACAGTAATGACAATTGGAGATTACACTTTTGGAAAACCATCAAAAATTACAGTTAATACTTATACTGGAAAAGGTGGAGTTGTAAACATAGAAAGAGAAGTTGAACTTTCTGGTTCTACACACTCAAAAGGTGTATATATATTATCTGGATATTTAGGAGAAATGTTCGCACAAGACATTCCATTATGCTTAACAGCAAGTATATGTTTTGAACAATTATATAATGGTGTTGATGGAGATAGTGCATCAAGTACAGAACTATATGGACTATTATCAAGCTTATCAGGAATTCCTATTAAACAATCAATTGCGGTAACAGGTTCAGTAAATCAAAAAGGACAAATACAACCAATTGGTGGAGTAAATGAAAAAATTGAAGGATATTTCCAAATTTGTAAAATACGTGGATTAGATGGTTCTCATGGAGTTATGATACCTGTTCAAAATGTAAATAATCTTCAATTATCAGATGAAGTTGTAGAAGCCGTAAAAAATAAGAAATTCCATATTTATGCAGTTTCTACAATAGAAGAAGGAATTGAAGTATTAACAGGAGTACCAGCTGGAAAGAAAGATAAAGATGGAAAATTCCCAGCAGGAACTGTAAATCATTTAGTTTATGAAAAATTAAAAAAATATGCAAAAATTGTAGAGAAAAATTGTCAGTAGGGACGGTCCTTACTGGCAATTTTTCAATGCTTGAATTATTATGTAAATTATGGTATAATATATTTAGTTCGTATAATCCCCAAAGAGAATTATTTAAAATCTCAGAGGGGATTCCTCACAAGTAAATACAAGGAGGAAATCTATTATGACCAAGGCACAAATTGTACGTAACAACAGGTTTAATGCTATTCAATCAGCATTGAATGGTGAGATGGAAAAAGTCTTTGACTGGATTCTTGATGCAATTGAAAAAAGAACTGAAAAAAACAACTTCGATGATTTGGAGTTGTATATTGACGGGAATGTACACCTTAGACCCGTTAATGACACAAAAGGTGAAGAAGACTATGACATAAGTGATCTTATTCTCAGTTATGGCAAAGAAACCGTTTGTGCTACTTTGAAAAAAGTAGTAGAAAAAGAAGAAGGGTATAAGGTAAGCATCAAGAATACCATTGTCTGGGATTCCAAATCTACCTTAATTGTGGTTAGAGTAGAGTAAAAGCCAAAGTACCCAGTTTTCGTAAGAAAGCTGGGTACCTGGCTTTTTGTTCAATGGAATATGAGATAATCTAAATAAAAGAAAAAAATATTGCAAAATAAATTATTATATGTAATAATTTAAGTGATATATAACAAAGGAGTATTTATGAGTAGTGAAAGAATACAAATGTCCCCAGAGCATGCACAAATGATTTCAAATATGCTACAAAGTCAAGGTATTCCTCAATCAGAAATTGATCAAATTATAAATGGGGAATATGAAACATATAGTACGGAATATGATATAGAAAGTAGCCTTGGAGGTTTAAAAAAGTATGGAGATATTCTAGAAAAATTATCAGATGGATACACAATGGATGAATTACAAACAGAAGGAATATCAACACGTAAAATACAGGAATTTCAAGATATGTTACAAGCAAGAAATTTAACAGTTGATGGTGCAAAATCAATATATCAATATTCTGTTGACAGTAATATGATTCTTGGAGTAAAAAGAGGAGTAACAAAAGATACAATTAAAGACCAAATTATACAGAATTTAGAAAATTCATTACAAACAAGAGGTATTTCACAGTCAGATATTGAAACAATGAAGCAATTTATAAAAGATGCTGATTATAAAGAAACATTACATAGTAATTATGATAGAGTTAATGAATATATGGAACAAATGGGAATACAGCAAAATGCAAGAGTAAGCGTTAGAAGTGCAATGCAATCAATGGATAGATGTGCACATATAGATGAAACCATTAGTTCTTTAGATGAGGGACTAGATAGAACTAATTTACCTAAATCAATGAAATTATATAGAGCGGTAAAAAGTAGTTATCTAGAAAAAGCACTACCAGAAGGTGCAGATTTAAGTAGTTTAATTGGAAAAACAGTAAGTAACAATGGGCAAACAAGCACTTCTCCATTATATGATTCATCATTTGCAAAATATGATGATTATGACACTGTTTTCGAGATTTATGCACCAGAAGGAAGTAGAGGCTCTTACATAACAGAATTATCAGCTTATGATAATGTAGAGCAAGAAGTATTATTAAATCCAAATGACTTATATATAACTAATGTCCAAAAAGGTGTAATAGATAAAAATGGAAAAACAAAAAATATATTACAAGCATTAGCATTGAGTAAAGATAGAGAATGTTATAAAGAAATAAAACAGTCAAAAGCAACAAATAGAGAGCAAAGTAGTGTCCTAGAACAAAATATTGAAAATAATCAAAGTACAGATTTTTCTGATAATTTACCGACAAAACAAAGTAGATTTTCAAAATTTTTTAGTCAATTTAGAGCAAAATTTGCTAGGCAAAAAACACAAGAACATCGAGAGTATCAGGAGCAGAAAAATTATTCATCACAGACAAAACAAGAAAAGGGAAAAGTACAAGAGAAAAAAACGTGGGAATTAGAACCAGAAGAAAAAACTAGAATACAACAAGAAACTGCTGAAATTTTGCAAAAATATCGAGAACAACAAGAACAGCAAAAGCAAGTACCAAATCAAGAAATACAACAA
>ERZ1643251.4796-NODE-4796-length-11473-cov-8.080925_pt1 | contig 11473 bp, 8 predicted proteins | sample MGYA00579261_ERZ1643251 | MGnify/ENA primary metagenome ERZ1643251 (study PRJEB29033, sample SAMEA4952267) | chicken gut metagenome | biome: Broiler Chicken; feature: Gastrointestinal Tract; material: Caecum | place: Ireland | collected 2018 | study: Broiler... | reverse complement strand
GCGCCTTGTCCAGGATCAGGATGAACCAGCCCTCGTCAAACTTTTTGATGTTCCACGGCAGCACCGACATGAAGTAGTCGCTGGGATAGGCGGTAGTGTGCGCGTCCCCGACCAGCGAGAGCAGGTGGCGGACCGACCAGTAAAATTCCGCATCGGTCATGTTGGGCGTCTGTCTGGCGATTTTTTCCCGCTCATCCTGGAACTCCTCCTCTGAAACGTTGGCGTAGAGGTCATAGTGCTCGGTTTCCAGCGTCTCGCAGAGCAGGTTCAAATCGTCCAGCTTGGGGTTGGGCTGCGGCTGGCCGCACCCGCCAAGGCAGAAGGAGAGAAGCAAAACAATGGCTGAGCAAAACGACATCTTTTTCATACAGAGCACCTCCTATGATTTCTGCACATATTATAGTTTATATAATATAGTTTTGTCAATAGGAAATGCGAACATCTTCTCTTAAAATAAAAAGAATAGCGAACAAAGCTCCCGCTCCTCTCCTTGATTATACGGCAGGAGGGAGTCAAAATCCACCAACCAAAACGGACAGTTTCGCCCGTTTTGCTGACATCTTGAAGGGAAGGAGAAAAGGTTTCGTCACTTTTGTGCACTCCATCTTGTTTTTGTTGCACAACCTGACAAATTTTTTGTAAAAAAAGAAAAAAGAATGTCCATTTTTGCAAAATGGTGGTAGAATAATCTCAGGTAAAGCACCTGCACTATTTTTGAAGGAGTGATTGATTGTGAACACCAATATTACGATGGAAAATCTCAGCCAGTTTGAGCAGGCCTTCGACCAGAATCCGGTCAACGCCGTCGCCATGAACGCGGTCACCGCTAACGGCATCAACGCCTGCGCGCAGAACTACCAGATCCCGCGCAAGGACGTGCATGAGTTTTCGGTCAGCCTCAAACAGGGCAAGGTTACCAATCAGAAAAAGAGCGGACGCTGCTGGATGTTCGCCGCGCTCAACTGCCTGCGCTTCTCGGTGATGAAAAAGCTCAATCTCGATACCTTCGAGCTTTCCCAGAGCTACACCCTCTTTTATGATAAACTGGAAAAATCCAACTACTTCCTGGAGAGCATTCTGGAAACGCTCGACGAGCCGACCGAGGGTCGCCTGATTGCCCACCTGCTTTCCGCCCCGCTCAACGACGGCGGCCAGTGGGATATGCTGTGCAACCTGGTGGACAAATACGGCCTGGTTCCAAAGACCGCCATGCCGGAAACCGCTGTCTCCTCCGCCACCCAGGAGATGAACGGCTACATGACCGAAAAGCTGCGCGAGTTTGCCTGCCAGCTGCGCAAGGCACACAAGGAAGGCGCCTCGATGGAGCAGCTGCGCGCCAAAAAGGACGAGATGATGGCTACCGTCTACAACATGCTGTGCATCTGCATCGGCAAGCCGCCGAAGACCTTTGACTTCGAGTGGAGAGATAAGGACGGGAACTTCTACCGCGACTGCGGCCTGACCCCGAAGCAGTTCTATGACAAGTACATCGACGCGAAGGTGGACGACTACATCAGCCTCATCAACGCCCCGACCGCGGACAAGCCGTACCACAAGAGCTACAGCGTCAAATACCTGGGCAACGTCAAGGAAGGCCGCCCGGTCAAATACGTCAACCTCCCGATTGAGGAGCTCAAAAAGGCAGCTATCGCGCAGATGCAGGCGGGCGAGCCGGTATGGTTCGGCTGCGATGTTGGCAAGCGCGGCTCCCGCGGCGACGGCATTCTGGATCTGGACATCTACAATCTGGACGGGCTGTTCGGCACCCACTTTGGCATGAACAAGGCCGAGCGCCTGGAGTACGGCCAGAGCCTGATGACCCACGCGATGGTCTTCCAGGGCGTCAATCTCGACGAGAACGGCAAACCGAATCGCTGGAGAGTGGAGAACAGCTGGGGCGAGGACGCCTGCAAGGACGGCTACTATGTCATGACCGACGAGTGGTTTAACGAATACACCTACCAGATCGTTGTCAACAAGAAGTATCTGTCGCAGGAAATTCTGGACATCTACGCTTCCGAACCGACCATGCTGGAGCCATGGGACCCGATGGGATCGCTGGCAGAATAGTTTTTTTTAAAATCAGAAGGGGGACCCTGTCAAGGGTTCCCCTTCTTGCATCCTCCTCATTTTTTGCAGAAGCCGCCGGCTCCTGCTTACCCGATGCAGGCGCTCCGCGAGAGCATGGCTTTGCCATGCTCGGCACCCGGCCTACTTTCTCGCGTAGAGGAAAGAAGCAGCATAAATGCTGCGAAAGATACGCCAGGGACCTCCTGCTCCTAGACTTCGAAGAAGTCTTGCCCCCCCGGCGAAGGGGGCGTAGCCCCCTTTGATCCCCCGGCCCTCTATCCTGGCGGTATTGGTTGAGGGTAAAAAGGCCCGCGGCATCCTCGGGAAAACCTATCTGCCGCGCCACGGATTGACAGCAGGGGGTGTGCCCCCGGTGTAGCTTGAGGAGAAAAAAAGACCGATTTTCTCACCCGCTCAAAGTGGCAAATCGGTCTATTTTTGTGGCTGAAACCCTATCGAGGGGGTGCGGGAACCGCAGGGGGAGCGGGAGCGAAAAGTGAAACACTTTTCGCTCGGTCCCCCTCGGGGGTCCAGGGGTGCTCCCCTGGCGCGCCTTTGGTGACTTTCCCCGCGACGGGAAAGTCACCCGGGTGCAGGGCGGAGCGCCCTCCCCTCGGGGGAGTGTAGAGGGGGCAGCACCTCTGGTGCGCCCCCTCGCATCGGGTCAGCAGGGGCCAGAAGCCCCTGCAAAAAAAGCCCCGCTATTGGGCAAAATGATCGAACCGCTCCTCCACCTGCTGCGGAACAATCAGCGCCGCGCTCATCTCGGTGACCTCTTTGATGAAGGCGTCCGCTTCGTCCTTTTTAAACAGAACCCGCATCTTCACCACCGCGCCAAAGTCGGTGTCCTCCACCCGGCAGGTGTAGTTGGGCAGGATGTAGGTCAGCTTCCCGTAAAAGGAATAGTCCAGCTCCATCGAGAGCACCACGCAGGTGGTCATCAGCTTGCGCTGGGCGGCGTCCACTGCAATCTTTGCCCCGTGGGAGTAGGCCCGCACCAGCCCACCTGCGCCCAGCAGGATGCCGCCAAAATAGCGGGTCACCACCACCGCCACGTCGACCAGGCCCTCCTTTTCCACGCACTCCAGCATCGGCACCCCGGCGGTGCCCTGCGGCTCGCCGTCGTCCGAGTAGCGCTTGATGCCGCTGCGCAGGATGTAGGCGTAGGTGTTGTGGGTGGCGTCACGGTGCTGCTGGCGAATCTGAGCGATGAAGGCCTGGGCCTCCTCCTCGGTCTGCACCGGCGCGATGTGCCCGATGAAGCGGGATTTGCGCTCGACAAATTCGTCCTCGGCCGGGGAATAGATCGTTGTGTATTCCTGCTGCATGGCTCTTTCCTCCGTTTTTTAAGATTTGGCAAGATAGCAAATATTTTTGCAAGATAGCAAATTTTTTTGCCAGACAGCAAAAAGGCAATGCATCGCACCGACGCATTGCCCTGTAGCTTCGTTAGAACCTTACTTGTTATTCAGGCCGAAACGCTTGTTGAAGCGGTCTACACGACCACCGGTATCAACCAGTTTCTGTCTGCCTGTGAAGAAAGGATGACACTTTGAACAAATTTCAACGCGCAGATCCTTTTTTGTAGAACGAGTTTCAAATTCTGCACCACATGCACATCTGATAACGGTTGGCTCATACTTTGGATGGATTCCCTGTTTCATCTTAGCTAGTCACCTCTTTCTGAAAACACATAGAATAACAAGATACATACTACCACACCGGCGGCAAAAATGCAAGCGTTTTTTTCGATTTTTTCCGCCGCTTTTTTGTTGCCCTTCTTTGCTTGACAAAAAAAGTTGTCAAACCCTATTGACAAAGATCCTTGTCAGTGCTATCCTATAGGCAGAAGGAATTGACAAAAATACTTGTCAATTTGCAAAGGATCTATGTCGGAAAGGAGGGCTTTGCTTGCCGCTGGTGAACAAACTAAAAGAATATCGCGCGCGCTATCATCTCAGCCAGACCGAACTGGGAAATTTGGCCGGGGTCTCCCGGCAGACTATCAGTTTAATCGAGCGCGGCGACTACAACCCGTCGGTGACGCTGGCGCTGAAAATTGCCAAGATTTTAAACGCGACCGTCGAGGACCTGTTCAGTTACCTGGAGGAGAACCAGGAGCAATAGTTATTTCTGCTGTTTTAATCAAGGAGGAAGCACGATGAAAAAACATCCCATTCTCAAATACATTCTGATTCTGATTGTCTCCGGCGCCTGCGGCGCGCTGGTTTCTTACCTGATTGCAAGCCGGGAGGAGCAGGTGGTGCAGGCCGCGCAGGGCCTCTACCAGCTGTTCGGGCAGCTTGTCACCCCGCTGCACCTGAGCATCTGCCTGTTTTTGTCGCTGACCGCCATCGTGATGACCTGGCAGCTGCGCAAGAAGATCGATGCTGCCACCGACGAGACCCGCGAACAGGTCTATGAGCAGATCGAAAACAGCCCGGCCTGCAACAATACATTGGCTGTCAGCAGCCTTTCGACTATCTGCAACTTTTTCTTTCTGGGGGCAGCCATCGCCTACATGCAGCCCAAGACCATCCTGATCGCGGCGGTGGCGACCCTTGCCTTTCTGTCGCTGAATACCTGGGTGGAGTACACCCACGTCGCCCTGGTCAAGCGGATGAATCCCCGTTTCGGCAAGGCCGACCCGATGTCGGTTCGCTTCCAGAAGGACTGGGAGCAGATGAGCGACGAGGCCGAAAAGATGGGGATGTACCGCGCGGCCTGGAAGAGCTTTCACGTCACCCAGCTGGCGCTGATGATCGGCTTTTTGATCTGCTGCTGCGTCTCGGTCTTTATCCCGCTGGGGCTGGCGCCGTTTTTGCTGATCGCCGGGGTGTGGGCGGCGCATACCCTCAGCTACATCTTTGCCTGCAACCAGAAGGGCTAGGCCGCGCAAGAAAAAGCGGGGGCCGCCTACTGGAAAATGCTCCCTCTGCGTGATATAATGTAGAAAAAAGCTACGGAGGGATGCGCTTTGTACAGCTGTGTCAAGAGCTATGGAATCAGCGGGATCGACGCCTATGCGGTGACGGTGGAGACCACCCTCACCCGCGCCATGCCCGCCTTTGATATCGTCGGCCTGCCCGACGCTGCCGTCAAGGAATCCCGCTCCCGCGTGCAGTCGGCCCTGACCCATGCGGGCTACCAGCTGCCGGTCTCCAAAATTACGGTGAACCTGGCGCCGGCAAGCCAAAAAAAGTCCGGCCCGGTCTTTGACCTGCCCATTTTCCTGGCGGTGATGGCTGCCTCCGGGCAGATTGGGGAGCCGCCGCAGGACGCGGCCTTTGTGGGGGAGCTGAGCCTCTCCGGCCAGCTGCGGCCGGTCAATGGTGCGCTCTCGATGGCGCTCAAGGCCAAGGAGGACGGCGTGCGCGCCCTCTATCTGCCTGCCCAGAACGCGAAGGAAGCCTCGATTGTCGACGGCCTGCAGGTTTACCCGGTGGAGGACATCGCCGAGCTGTGCGCCTGCCTGCAGGGGGAGCGGGAGATTGCCCCGATGCCCTTTGACCCGATGCTGCTGCTGGCGGGGGGCAACCACTTTTTGGAGGACATGGCCGACGTGCGCGGGCAGCCCTTTGCCAAGCGCGCGCTGGAGATTGCGGCGGCGGGCGGGCACAACCTGCTGCTGATCGGCCCGCCCGGCACCGGCAAGAGCATGCTGGCCAAGCGGCTGCCGACCATCCTGCCCAAGCTCAGCTTTCAGGAGGCCATCGAGACCACCCGCATCTATTCGGTGGCGGGGCTGCTGCCGTCCGACCACCCGATTATGAACACCCGGCCCTTCCGCGCGCCGCACCACACCGTCTCGCCGGCGGGCCTGACCGGTGGCGGCTCCAGCCCGATGCCGGGGGAGATTTCGCTGGCGCACAACGGCGTGCTCTTTCTTGATGAGCTGCCGGAATTTCAGCGGCAGGCGCTGGAGGTGCTGCGCCAGCCCATCGAGGACAACCGCGTCACCATCTCGCGGGCCTCATCGCGGGTGACCTACCCCTGCTCGATGATGTTTGTGGCGGCGATGAACCCCTGCCCCTGCGGCTACCGGGGCCATCCCAAAATCGCCTGCACCTGCTCCGAGATGGCGGTGCAGCGGTACATCTCGCGGGTGTCCGGCCCGCTGCTCGACCGCATCGACCTGCACGTCGAGGTGGCGCCGGTGGAGTTTGCCGACCTGACCGGAGAGAACCGGGAGGAGAGCTCGGCCACCGTCCGCGCCCGGGTGGAGGCCGCGAGGCGCATCCAGCAGCGGCGCTTTGCCGGGGAGGAGATCTCCTGCAACGCGCGCATCCCGGCGGGCAGGCTGCAGCAATTCTGCCCGCTGGAAAAGCAGGCGCTGGACTTTCTGCGCACCTCGTTTGAGAATCTGGGCATGACCGCCCGCGCCTATGACCGGGTGGTGAAGGTGGCGCGCACCATTGCCGACCTTGCCGGGGAGGAGCAGATCGCCAAAAAGCACGTCGCTGAGGCGCTGGCCTACCGGGCGCTGGACCAAAAATACTGGTATGAAAACAACAATGTTTTGTAAAGGGGAGCTTTGGCTCCTCTTTTTTTCTTGGCTGGAAAAAAGTTGGATTTTACTCTTGACAAAAGCGGGGCAGGCTGGTATGCTGTAAGTGTACTATTTAAACTAATACAGTTAATACACAAAATCCAATCCCCACCGGAGGTGAACCCATGATCAAGATAGATCTGCAAAGCCGCACGCCGATCTACGAGCAGCTGCAGGAGCAGATTCTGCGGCTGTCGCTGCTGGGCGTGCTGGACCAGAATGAGCAGCTGCCCTCGGTGCGGGCGCTGGCCCGCGAGATCGGCGTCAACCCCAACACCGTCGCCAAGGCCTATCAGGAGCTGGAGCGCCAGGGCATCATCTACACCGTTCCGGGGCGCGGCAGCTTTGTCTCGCCGGATGTGCTGCGGCTGGAAGGCCCCAAGCAGGAGGCCCTGCAGGAGGTGTTTGCCGCCTGCGACCGGGCGGTAGAGCGCGGGGTCAATCCGCCGGAACTGCTCGCCGAGATTGAGCGGCATCTGAGTAACCCTTCTCAAGGAGGAAACGGCCATGATTAAAACCGAAAATCTGACAAAACAGTTTGATACCACCACCGCCCTCGATTGCCTTTCCACCACCATTGAGGAGGGCAGAATCTACGGGCTGGTCGGCTCCAACGGCGCGGGCAAGTCCACCCTGCTGCGGCTGCTGGCAGGCGTCTACCGCCCCACCTCCGGCAGCGTGGAGATAGACGGGGAGCCGGTCTTTGAAAATCCCGCGCTCAAGCAGAAAATCTTCTTTATCCCCGATGAGCTCTACCAGATGCCGGGGGCAAGCCTTGCTTCGCTGGCCAATATTTACCGCGCGCTCTACCACAGCTGGTCGGACGAGCGTTACCAGGAGCTGGTGGGACGCTTCCCCATCCCGCCGGAGCGCAAGCTCTCTGCCTGCTCCAAGGGCATGCGGCGGCAGATCGCCATCATTCTGGCGCTGAGCAGCCAGCCCAAATACCTGCTGCTCGACGAGGCCTTTGACGGGCTGGATCCGGTGATTCGGGTGGCGGTGCGCAAGCTGATTGCCGACGACATCCTGCAGCGCGGCACCACCGTGCTGATCGCCTCGCACAACCTGCGGGAGCTGGAGGACATGTGCGACGAAGTGGGGCTGCTGCACGGCGGCAAAATTCTGTTCCAGCGGGAGCTGAGCGAGCTGCGTTCCGGCTTTGCCAAGGTGCAGCTGATTGCCCGCCCGCTGCCGGAACAGGAGCGGCTGCAGGCGCTTGTCGATATCCTCTCCTATAAGGCCAGCGGCAGCGTAGCGGAGATTGTCGCACGCGGCAGCGCCGGGGAGGTGCAGCAGAAACTGCTGACCTTAAAGCCGCTGCTGTGCGAGAGCGTGCCGATGACCCTGGAGGAAATCTTCATCACAGAAATGGAGGCTGTAGGCTATGACTACAACAACGTCATCTTCTAGAAATCCCATCAAGGGAGAGCGGCTGTTCGACCGCACCTTTGCCCGGCTGCTGGCCGCCACCCTGCGCCAGAATGGGCTGACAATGGGGATATATGGGGTGTGCCTGATTCTGGTGACCGTCTGCCCAGCCTTTTTGGAGGCAAAAAACTATGTGGAGGGCTCCTACCTCGATGCCCCCGAGCTGCTTGTCAGCTCCTGGTTTTACGGCGCTTCAGCATTGATTGCCCCGGTACTGCTGGCGGCGATGCTCTTTCACTATCTGCACAACCGGCTGTCGGTTGACTTTTACCACGCGATGCCGCTGTCCCGCAAAAAGCTCTTTTTCTCCCGCTACTTTGTGGGGATTGTGTTCCTGCTGGTTCCGCTGCTGGTCAGCAGGCTGCTGTGTACCGTTGTCCATCTGGCCTTTTACACCGGCAGGCTGACGGCGGGGCAGATTGTGTCGAGCGGTGTCATCGACCTGCTGGTCTGGGCTGCATTGCACGTCATCGTTTTCACCTTCTCCTGCATGGTGGCGGTGACGACATCCAACGCGGTGGAGAGCATCGTCTATTCGGGGGCGGTCAACGGCGCGCTGGCGGCGATCTATTTTATCTTTGTCAGCTACAGCTATAACCTGTACGGCATCAGCGAACTGCCGGACTGGGGGCTTTATCTTTCCCCCTATGGCCTGATTGGGCGCTGCATGCTCCCCAATAATTCCTGGAACTATTCGACCGGCAACCTTGTCATGGTGCTTGTCTGGCTGCTGATCGCTTTGGCGGCCATCCCGCTCACCCTGCGGCTGTACAACCGCTTCCAGAGCGAGTGGGCGCAGCAGTGGGGGAGGCAGAGCACCTTCTCCCAGCTGATGAAGGTGCTGGCAGGCTTTCTAGTTTCCTTTGTGCTGTGCATGACCCTCTTTTCAATGCTGTTCGACAATATCCTGCCCAATTCTATCGCTGCGGCGCTGGTGGGTGGACCGATTGGCTTTCTGGTTGTCGAGGGCATCACCGGCAAGGGCTTTCAGAACCTGCGGCGCAGCGGGAAGTATATCCTGGCGACGGTGGCGCTCTGCCTGAGCTGCACACTGTTTCTGGCGACCGGCGGCTTTGGCATGGTCAGCCGGGTGCCGGATGCCGACCAAATCCAGCAGGTGGAGGTGCGCTTTACCAGCCCCTGGGTGAATTATGAGCAGGTTTGGGGGAACACCTCCTACCCATTAAACTCCATCCACGCGGAGCTTTCCTCCCCGGAGGCGATCGACCTTGTTTTGCAGCTGCACCGGGCGGCTGTTGAGGAAGGGGAGGACTATCAGGGCCTGCGGGGCAATGCGATGGAGATTACCTACACCCTCTCGCCCTTTGATTCCGAGATGTCCCGTAGATACAGTTTTGCTGTTTCCGATCTGGACACTCTGCGGCAGCTGCTGTGCCTGCCCGAGGTGGTGGAGCAGATTTATCCGCCGTTTACCTATCAGGCGAATTATCTGGAGACGGTGACCTGCTACGACAAGCTGGGACTTTACAGCGTCGACATCCCGGCTGCAGATTTTGAGCGGCTACTGGAAGCAATCCGAACCGACCTGCTGAATGTGACACCGGAAAGCTATGAGAACGAGCAGCTCGATCCAGTGGTTGGCTATTTGGATTGGGATTTTCAGAATCTGGTCTACAAGGACGAAGGGGTCTTTGTTGCCGGTGACGGCAGCCCTGTGGAGGGCTTTTTGGACAGCTCGATGGTGCTGCGTGCCTCCTATCAGAACACTCTTGCCATTATAGAGGAGCTGGGCTTCCATCCGAACGCCTTCTCGCTGGAAGGCGCGATAGCGGTCAGCATTTCCGAGTCGGAATATCAGGAACTCAACAACATCAACCTGATACGCACGCTGGGCGACGGTTACTTTGATTTTGGCCGCAATGTCCGCGATCTTGATTTTGACCGAACCGACAATTCCATCTACACCTGGGACGTGACTGACCTTGATATGATGGAGGAGATCATCCGGGCCAGCGTGCCGGATTCCGAGTCGCCCTCCTGCGTGCCCATTTATGTGCGCATCCAGTCGGAGGAGGCGGGAAACTTCTGCCGGCAGATGTATATCGAAAACAGTACCCTGCTCTCGATTTTGGAGGGCAGCGGGATACAGGTTCCGTACCTGCTGTCCGCGCAGGAGATTGACGACTTTATTCGTTCTCAGCAGGAACAGGAACCTGCCCAGAACAGAACCGGGGACTATATAGGCACTTATCTAGTGGATGCAGATGGCCGGCCGCTGGACGAGAATGAGACGCCCGCCATGCCTCCCGTGCTTTCGGAAATAGAAAACGGCGTCAGCGTAGCGGAGTACGCCCGGGAGCACAACCTGGACTGGTTCACCGGTAAGACCAGCGCGCAGCTGGAAGCGATGGAGTATACCGTGATGCTCGATTCCACCGGCCACGCGGTTCTGTACTGGATGCTGGTCGAATAATAACGAATCCTCCTTTTATATTCATCCACATAAAGACAAAGCAAAGAGCCGCCCCGATTGGGGGCGGCTCTTTGTCATATTGGAAGCGATATGGAATGGGATTAGGCGTTGGTGGACGTTTCGGGAACGTGCTTCTGGCCCATGTTGATGCAGACGAACATGATGACAATGGTCAAAGCAGTCAGGATGGCCAGTACAGTCAGCGCCGGACGATAGGAGCCGGTCAGGTCGTACACCAATCCGATAGCCGAACTGCCGATAGCACTGCCGGTCATGGTAAAGGCCGAAACAAAGCCGTACAGCTCGCTGTAGTTTTTGGCGCCAAAGACGCTGGTGGTCATGATCGGGATGGCTACTGTAGCGGTACAGGTTCCAAATCCGTACATCACAGCGGCGAAGTACAGCATCATTGGGCTGCCTTGTACGAAGATGAAGGCGACCAGGAACAGCAGGAAGGTTCCGGAACCAAACAGGATGCCGATCTTGGGGCCAAAGCGGTCGAAGATCCGGCCGAGTACCAGCTTACCGATGATGGCGACGACCGAGTACAGCGAGATATAAGAAGCGACAGCGGCCGCGTCAAAGCCGACGCCCTGCAGGTAGTAGCTCATGTGGCCCATAAAGCAGGCGGTGAAGTAGATCAGAAAGGCGCCGACGGCAAACATCCACAGGATCGGGGTCTTTCTGGCTTCCTTAAGGGTGGCGTTCCAGTTGCTGGCAGGTACATTCTTCTTCTTGGTTGAGACAGCTGTTTCTTCACCGTGACCATAAGGCTCCAGTCCAACATCCTGAGGTGCACGGCGTACAACGAACAGAGCGATCGGGACGAGTACGATAAGGCTTAAGGCGCACAGGATGAAATAAGCATACCGCCAGCCGAACTCTACAATCAGCCAGGAGAGCAGCGGGCTGAGCACAGTGCCGCCAATGCTGATGCCCATCATGGCGATGCTGATCATCAGGCCGCGGTTTTTCTCAAACCAGTTGGTGAT
>ERZ1643251.4795-NODE-4795-length-11475-cov-5.822154_pt1 | contig 11475 bp, 26 predicted proteins | sample MGYA00579261_ERZ1643251 | MGnify/ENA primary metagenome ERZ1643251 (study PRJEB29033, sample SAMEA4952267) | chicken gut metagenome | biome: Broiler Chicken; feature: Gastrointestinal Tract; material: Caecum | place: Ireland | collected 2018 | study: Broiler... | reverse complement strand
GAGTTTCTATTTTATGATATTCTTTTAACATAATTTATCATTCTCCTTTCACTTTATATACGTTAGCTTCAATCTAAATTTTTAATTTCTATATCTCCCATACTACTTCCCTTCATTCATTTTTATTCTTGATAATTTTATTTCTGCACTAGCAAATCCAGCATTAAAAACTTTTTCATTTTCTTGCAATAAATATATAAACAATTCGCCTGCGCTATCAAATAAAATTCTTTCTAGATAATTACCATTTTTATAATCTTTTTCATATAAATACTTAAACATATCTATTTCCTTTCTACTAATCCTGCTTGAATTAAGTCGTATATTTTATCTAATCGCTTATACGGATTTACATACATATCAAGCAATATTGATATTCTTCTATCTTTATTATCTATGTAATATCTAACTTCACTCTGGTCTCTTGGCTCTGTAAAAGCATAATAAAACCAATAATCATTGTCTTCATCATATTCAAATCCAAACTTTTCTAATTTCTTCAAATCTACATTATCTTTTATTTTTAACATATCTATTTCCTTTCTACTAATCCTGCAAAATATCTTTTTATACAATATTCACAGCCATTTTCATTGCATTCATCATTTTGTCTAAACACACACGATAAAGCTTTTCTACCTGTTCCTGTCTTGTACATAAAATCTGCCATTAAGTCTATTTGCTTTTTTAATTGTATATTTTCTAATCTTAAATCAATGTTATTTTTTACAACTTTGCATTTTATTCCATTGCATTTCTTGTTTAACCTATCTTCTATTAACTTTAATGCTTTTTCTTCATCGCTCATTTTCAACTTTCCTTTCAAAATATTGTTTTATGCAGCTACTTAAAGTGTTTTTATCTTTTTCACATTCTTTACAACATTCTTGACAGCACCTATCAAATTCGTTAGAAATTAATTCTTCTATGTATAAGTCTATCTGCTTATCTGCTTTTACTAAATCTGATAAAGCTCTATCATATAATGCTTTCGTATTTTCTATTTGTTTTGCTTGACTTTTTATTTTATTTTTTAATACTTGTATAATCTCATATGTGCGAGGTCTTGCAACACCTCTTTCAATATCCAAAGCTTTATAAATACTATCTAATTCCTCTTTATATATTTCTGTCTCTATCTGATTTTCTTTTATTAGAGATAAGACTGTGTCTAAATCATCTGTTCGTACTGTTGTATACAAATTTATTTTATCTGCTATTAAATATCTTTCTAATCTATCTACTCTTACTTTTTGTTCATTTGTCATAAGAATCCTCCTTAATTCTCAATTCTCTTTCGATTTGTATTTGGTCCTTTATTCTATAAATCTTCATATCAGCAATTTGATGTTTATTTATAAACTTGTACAATTCTTTTTTAGTAAGATATATTTCATGTATAAATCCCATATTATCTCTATAATAGCAAACGTATTCTTTCTTTTTAAAACATTCTTTCAAATCATCTATCATATCAACTATTTTTTCCATCACTCTCCCAGCCTCCTTCCTAACAAATTTCTTCCCATTTATTTCTATAATCTCTTTCATATCTTTTATTTTCAAGCTTAAAATTATTTTCTCTATTTTCTATATATTGAATTAAATCATTTAAACAGTCTTTACATACTTTATAATTTTTTACTGGTGTACTTACTATTGCTAAAACATTTTGATTATCTATTTCTACTTTGCATATATCACAAAATTCTTTTATCATTTCTATTTCTCTCCTTCTAAAAGTTCTTGTAAAGTGTTGCTTCTTATTATGATTTCATTTACAGTATATTTTTGTATTCTTCCTTCTGTTGTTTTATTGAACATATCACTTAATCTTTTTACCTCATCTATTACCACTTGCTTTGGTATGCTGTTATGAGCTATGTCAAACCATTTTTTACTTTCCTTTATTACTCCTGTATATGCTTCATCTAGTGTTTTTACTTGTTCTTCTAGCTCTTGTATTCGCTTGTCTTTTTGCTCTAGCTCTGCTAAGATATTTGCCATAGCCTTTGGTATTTCTAAATCTACCATCTCCCAGCCACCATTCTTAAAAAAATCGCTATTGCTTTCTTTATATGCACTATTTTCTAAATATCTCTTAACTAGTTCTACATCTTCTTCTATCTTTGCGACATTTTTGTCGCTTGTTTTATTACTCATCTATAACACCTCTATTCTTCATAATACTCACAATTTTCACAATCTTGTAAGCAGTATTCTCCGTATTCTTCTTGTAGCTTTTCTAATTCTTCATAGTATTCAGTGTCTATATCAAAATATCCACAATATCCCATCATATCCACCCCAATTCCTCACATTTTTTATTTATTGCTTGTAGTTCTTGCATATTTAAATATTCAAACCCGTCTAAATAACTATATACTGTAAATGTTTTATCATTATAAAATCCTATTCTTTTATCGTATTTTCCATATAATTTTATACACCCAAAGCTAGTTTCATCTGATAAATCTTCATATCCTAATTTTTCCAGCATCTTATCCGCTTCACTCATCTATATCAGCTCCTTTGTGTTTATTTTTTTCTTTCAAATATTCGCATATCTCTCCTACTATCAGATATACAAATATACATACTATAAAAACTATAACTATCATCTATTCTCCCTCGCTTTCTATGGCTTGTACTATGTATTTAATAACACTATCTTCACTCATCAATTTTCTCTTGATTACTTTATTTGCATACTTTTCTAATGCATTACAGTCTCTTATGTTTGCTGGCTTATTTTTGTCTGCCTTTTCTATTTTTATTAAGAACCACTTAAAAGTCTTTAATACACTTTCATTCGGTTCATTTTTTTCTTGCTCATCTAGCCATTTTCTTAATTCTTCTTGAGTTATTTCTGCCATATTGCCTCCTTATCTATAACCGATACCACAACCAAACCAGTTATTGTTATAATCTTACTGTCTCTAAGGCACAACCAGAACAACCGCAAAAAATGCTATCTTATTTCTTATATTTTTTATTAATATATTTATATTATATAAATATATATACTTTTTAATTTTTACTGGTTGTAGTGGTTGTAATATATAAATATATATAGTTTGAACTGGTTAAGGTAATGGTTGTCTACTGGTTATTTAACGGTTGTTTTTCATAATATCTTATTAAAACTGAATAATGCACATCACTACCTATTATGTCTTTTCCTAAATCCACCATACAAGTTGAATATTTATAATCTACAATCTCTATATCTGGATTTTCTTTAATGAAATTATTAAGATTATTCTCAAAATCGTCCTGATTTGTATCTTCTATCAATATAAATTTCATATTTTTTACAATCTCCTTTATTTAATCTTTTTATCTGTCACTACCTTTGTCACTAGCTATATCCTGGCTCTAACGCCTACAGTCGTAAGGTTGTCACCAGTGTCACTTGTCATCAGTAAATCTTATTCTTATATTTTTTATATATTATTATTTAATATATAAATATATATAATACATATTTACCTGGTGACACTAGTGACAATATAGAAATATAAGGAATAGAAGTAGTGACATAAGTAGTGACAATCTAGTGACAATCTAGTGACAGTTGCTTACTTTCTTCTTTTACATAAAATCTTTTTCTTGCTCCATCAACCCTAATTTGTACTCGTTTGTACCCTAGTTTTCTCATTTCTTTTCCAAATGCTTCTGGTGTAAATCGTGACCTGTAGTTGTTGTCTAATGCCCATGCACAAAATGATTTAAATAGTTCAGTACTTACTATATCTTTTATTTCCTCGTCATTATTATCATAAACATCATATAGAAAATTTGCCACAGGATTATTTTCCCTCACATATTCTTCTGTTTCATCTTTGACCTGTTGAGGTATAGTAAATTCTTTTTCTGCCAAAACTCTATTAATTGCCTGTATAGATTTGTATAAAACATATTCTAGATTATCTTTCTTCTTTAGTTTTTCACTTATGTATGGGTCATAATTAGGTAATCCTTTTTTAAATACTGCATTAAGTGGTATTATTACTAATCTTCTAGTTAATCCGTCTGTAGTATCATTCATTCTTGGAATTGTATTGTAACTTAGAATTACTTTTGCATTAATTTTTGTGCTAAAACTATTTTGTCCCTTAAACTCTATACTTGTATAAGTTTCTCCTGTAATACGTTTTATCACTGATGTATCTTCTAAATAACTACTGCTACAGTCATCTGCTATATTTGCCAACTTGCCATATAACTCAGCTTTTCCAAACCTATTTCCAGCAATTTCTTTCAAATCTACGTGTGAGACATTTTCTTCTCCTAATAGTTTTGTAACCATATTTAGTAATGTTGATTTACCATTTGCTCCATTTCCTACTAAGATAAACACTTTCTGAAATGGCATACCTCTATAAATGCAATAACCTATCATCTCATACAGTAACTGAACTATGTCTTTATCTTCAACTGCTAGATTATTCATTATTGTATCTATTTCTTCATTTTCTGTCTGCTCATAGTAATCAATATCTATTTTATTTCTTATAACTACATCTGGAGTATGACTTTTAAACTCTAATGTCTTTATATTAATTAAGCCATTTTTTACACACACAATTTGTTCTGGTGCTTCTTCTTTTTCCTCACATTTATCTTTAATATAGTCTTTTACCTCTCTTTTTTTATTCATTGATAAATTAGGTATTAAATTTACTATAATTGCTCCAAGAGCATCCTCACACGAAATATAGCTACCATCTTTATACATATAAAGTCTTTTTTCTATTTTTATAATATTGTACTTTCGTATTAGATAATCCCCAAAAGCATCGTGTAGAAACTTACCTGTTTCATCATAGTATTGCATCTTATTAAACTTAATTTCTTTTTCTGCATTTAGATACTCTTCTTTATTGAATTTACCTTGCGTATGCAATTGTGAAACGTCTTTACAATTAAATTTCTTGCAACTAATCAACCTGCATTTATTGTTGTCAATATATCTTAAAATTGTTCCTACAAACGTTTCTCCTCCCTGGTCTTCTTCATCTTGTATATAAACCACTTTAAATCTATCTAATAAGTATTTATATTCTTCTTTAAAATTACTAGCTCCTGGAACTCCTATAGCCTGTACACCATAATACCAAAGTGTTTGTGCGTCAGATTCTCCTTCTACTAATACTATATAGTCATCTGTGTATTGCTTTAATCTCCATAAACCATACAGTATAGTTTTAGAGCCTTTTTTCCATGTAAATCTCTGTGGGTTATTAGGATGATTTCTATATCTCGTTGCCATTATTTTTCCGTTTACATCATAGTAAGGTATTAATACATTCTTATTGCCATTTCCTAAACCGCAAAGATGTTAGGAACTCTATTGGCAAATGTTTTTCTCTTGCATATTCTGTTACTGTATAGACAATAGGTTCTATATTATTTAATTTTTTCCAAGCATCTTTCGTAGATATGTTTTCTATCTTCGCTAAGAATGTAACTGCATTACCTTTTTCGCCACAGGCAAAACAGTTATATTGTCCTGTCTGTAAATCAGCTCCAAAACTAGCGTTGTGGTCATCGTGGAAAGGACATAGCCCATTTATATTTCCATTATCTACTTTTGCGTTTTTTATGTATTTTTTATAAAATTGTTCATAATTCAATTTGTTCACCTGCCTTTTCTTTAGAAAATAAGGCATCATAATTTATTAACTATGATGCCTTCACTTATTAGCCCCAACCTAAATCTTCGGCTTCTAAACTATTTGAATTATCAACAGTACTATCGAATTTTTGTAGAATTTTAAATGTCTTATAACCTTTTTTATTTTCCTGATAATCTAATTCGTATTCATTGTTAACTATCTTCTCATAAATATTTAATATCAAAATGTTATATTTTGCATAACCTTTAAACTCTACTATCTCATCAGTTTCTAAACTCCTTAAGAACTCATTTGCTGTATGTATTTGAAATCCTTGCAAAACAACTTGATTCATAAAAATATATCTGTCTTTCTGATCTCCATTTATTATCTGAAACCATACTGAAAGCATAGGGTCTCCTTTTTTACTTTGTGTTAGTTCTAACTTAGTTATTTTTACTTCATATTTTCCATATGGAACTTCTTCTCCACTAAATTCACTTGTTGATGCCTTCTCAACATCTTTCTCTAAATTTTCAATATCTACGTCCTTATCAAATTCTTCCCAATTAATAGCCATTATTTGTTACCTCCCATAAATACTTTTTTAAATTCTTCTACCTTTAAAGGTATTTTAGTTTGTTGCAATCCAATTCTGTTGCCCCCAAATACATAATCATTATAAGTAAAATCCATAAACCTGTTGTTATTATCATCTAAAACTACTCTTGCAGTTATATCTACCATTCCAGCTAATTTCTTTGCTATTTTTTCTTGTAAATTTACTGTATAACTTGTAATGCTTGTACCATTTCTTAATTTAACTTCTTCTATTTTGTCATGACTTAAAAGTATAATGTTATAATCACTATTTATAATCCTTTTTATTGTTGTCAAAAATTCTGTTTTAATCATATCGTAACCTTTACCATATCCTGCATCTGATTCATGTTCTATTCCTAATTTATCATACATATATACTCTACAAGCCTCATAAACATCTTCAATTAAATCTATAACAACTGTTTTAAATGTATGTTGTCCTGCTATAATCTCATCAACTGCTTCTTTAAATACTGTCCATGCAAATTTAGTTTCTTTTATTCTTCCATTCATTTTTATTTGGTCACGTATTGCAATATATGGACTATCCACATATTGAATATTTCCATCTGTATTTAATATTAATGGTTCTGGAAATCCACTTGCAAATGTTGTCTTGCCTGACATTGGACTTCCGTATAAATATAATTTAACTTTTTTAGATGTTTGTACATCTCTTTTTTTATTTTCTGGTAAACTCATAAATTATTCCTCCTCTTTATTTACTTAGGGCTTTTTCTATTTTCCACCCTCTATTTAATCTTGTTACAACTGTATGGTAGTTTAAATCTAAAACTCTACACCACTCTGCTATTGTTTTTGTTTCTTCATTATATTTTAAATATGTGTTTGTTCTTAAATTATTTTGTTGTATTTTATTTCCTACCCATCTACAATTCGATGGTTTATATATGTCATTTCCTTCAATTCTGTCTATTGTCAAATTGTCTTGATAGCCATTTTCCATTGCCCAATTATAGAAATTCATAAAATCATCTAGCCATTCATCACAAATTTTAATTCCTCTACCACCATATTGTTTGTATCTGGTATTGTTAGGATTATAACATCTTTGTTTCATATTATTGTAAATACAATATAGCCTTGTCTTACTTTTTCCATGTGTACTATGAACTTGCTTTGTTGTTTCAGATATTAAACAACCACACGATTTAGTATTTCCGCTTTTTAATGATTGTCCTAATATCATTTTCTCTTTTCCACAATCACATCTGCATAAGTATATACTTCTTCTTTTAGAATTTTCATCTTTTTTTATTACAGTTAGCCTACCAATTTTTTTCCCTACTAAACTATCTTCCATTAGCTACTTCTCTCCTTTCTTTATAAATATTACATATAAATTTGTTGCAGTCTTCGATTGAATAATATAATAGCTTAAATATTGCATTTGACATAGTTTGTGCAGTTTTATATTTTTCTCTTATTTCATACTCATTTAGTGCAGAATCATTAAATGCAAAACAATCTTCCAACATTAGAGCTACCATATCTTTCAAATCTTCCATTTCACAATTCATACTTTCTAATTTACTAAAACTTTCTTTTTCCATAATAAAAACACCTATCCTTTCAAATATTCCTCACTACTACTTGAAAAAATAAGTGTTTTATCTTATAATAAATATAAGAATTACTTTTTTCAAGTAGTTCTGCGTTGAATAGTCTGTTGGGTCGCCAAACTTTACAGGCTATTCTCTTTTTTTTACTTTTTTACATCGTTGTCGATTTTTTCTTCGAGCCATTGTTTCTTTGTCTTTTTTTCTTCTTGCAACTTATGTTCTAATTTATCAAATTTTTCTTTGTCTATTAGAACATTAAAACTTTTCTTGCCTTCTCTTCTTTTTTTCATATAATCGGCTCTACTTTTTGTAATAAAAATCACCTCCTCGTTACGTGTTACACATATTATATATTGTAACGTGTTACCTGTCAATGGTTTTTATAAAAAAATCTGAAATTTTTGCCTATAAATTTTGACTTGGTATTTTATTTCATTTTCAATGTGCTATTTATTCATAATCATATAATCTATTGTTTCATTTGATTTACAGTAGCTGTAATAATCACAATAACTACATAATCTTGTTTCTTTCTTTTCATAAGTATTGTCTTTCTCTAAAATTCTGATTTCGTCAAAAAACTCTTTTACTTTATTTTCGTTATATTCAACTTTTTTAAGTTGTAACTTTTGATTTTTTAATGTTTCTTCTAGTCTTTTCCTAAATTTATAGGTATCTTCATCTTTCTTCATTCTAATACTTGTTTTAGGTATAAATAAGTAACCTAAATTTCTTACTTTAAATCCTTGTTTCTCTAAGTAGTATTTATACAAGTGTACTTGTTTTGATTTCAAATAGTTATCTATATTGTTTGAGTATTTGAAATCTACTACATCTACAGTTCCATCTTGATTATGTATCATTAAATCCACATATCCTACATATTCACTATTCTTTATTTCATATTCATAAGTAAATTTCGTTCCTAGATTTTTTAATTGTTCTCTAACTATTGGAATCCAATATTCCAGCTTCATTATTTCTTCTATGTGTTTATCGGTTATTCTTGGAAACTGTTGTTTATAATACATAATTGCTATATCTAGTCCTTCTTCTATTCCGTAAATGTATAGTTGTTCCAATTATTAGAGCATTATCTGCTTCAAAATCATCATATATTTTTAATTTGTCTATGTATCTATACTTATATTGTCTAGGACAATTACAATAAGTATTTAGTACCTCCTCTTTAAATTCTTCAAATTCTGACGGTCTTAATATAAATGCTTGTCCACCTGATTGCTTAATTTTTTCTATGTTATAAAGTTGCAATGCTGATGGCTTACCATCTTCATTTTTTAATTCTATTGCTACAAACTTTCCTTTTAGACATATAATTAAATCTGGAATCCCTGAGCGTTGATACCCTCCACCGCCATATTTTTATGTAATAAATATTGTGTTCTTTAAGGAAATTGATAACTTGTTTTTGAAAATTTTTTTCAAGCATTTAATTCATCCTCTTTAAATAATTTTTCTGTATAATCTCGTCGTTGTTTTAATGTTTCAAAAATGTTTTTTTCTATTGATTTTTCTGTTATTAAGTAATAATAGAAACATGTATTTTTTTGTCCGTATTCTATGGATACGTTTTTTCGATTGCTCAAACAGTTCTGAGCTAAGTGGTAAACTATAATAGATAATTTTATTTGCCTTTTGTAGATTTACTCCAGTAGCTCCTGCTTGATATTGAACTAGTGTTATGGAATTGTTTTTGTTCTCATAATGTCTTAAATCTTTCATGTCTCCAGATAAAATACTTATTGGTCTATCTACAATATCAAGTATTTGCTTCTTTTCTTCATTAAAGTTGTAAAATATTATAAGTCTATCTGCCGTTGATTCAATAATGTCTTTTAATGCCTCTAATTTATTTTTGTTGTATTGACTGGCCAGTTGCCTTAGATATAACATTTTTGTAAATGATGTGTCTCCTACTAATGTTCTATTCTCTATGTCAACAATTCTGTCTTTCTTAAATTTACTGTATTCTTCTGTATTCTTTACACATATGATATTATCCATTTGTTCTGGCAGACCTATCGCTTCTTCTGTCTTCATAAATACTGCACCATATTCAGCTAGTCTGTGTCTAAGGTGTTCTACGTTTTTATATCCAATTACCTTAGGAATCTTAAAACCTCGCATATTCATTAAAATGTAATCTACATACATATTCCAAAATGTCTTTTTAGTAATATCCCAACCCAATAACTTACATTGTGTTAATAACTCTTCATATTTACCACCAGTTGGTGTTCCACTACATAGAATTAAATTTTTAAATTGCATTTTCATGATAAACTTAGTTCTTGCTGCAGTTGTATTTTTTATGAATTGTGACTCATCTAAGATTAACGTATAATTTTTTAAGTTTAGAAAATCTTTTTTCCTCCAAATCAAATCGTAGTTTATTATTATTACTGTCTTTAATGTAAAATCTTTTGGCATTTCATATTTAAAAACTTGATATTCTGGATAATACAACTTAATATGTGTCTCCCATGTATCTACTACTGATTTTGGACATACAATTATATTTAGATTTTCATTTAACTGTTTCATTTTTTCCGATGCTACAAATGTTTTGCCGTAAACCGCATATCCAAATATAATGCACATTTATTTTTGTCTTTTATTTTTTCTAATACTTGCTTTTGGTGTTTAAATAACTCCACTAGTCTTCACCTGCAATTCTCAATGTGTCATATACTATTATTTCGTCGAAGCAATTACAACAATAGATTTCATTATCTAACTCATGATAGCTGTCGCCTTCACAAATGCTTACTCCACAGTATTGACATTCAAATAAGGCTTTTTTCTCTTGTTTGTCATATTTTATTCTTTCTTCTTCTATGTATTTATCGGAATCCATTTAGTTTCTCCTTTCATTTAGTTTTGACATTGCTTGTTCTAAAGTAAATCTGTTATTATTTACGCCTCTAAAAATTGTGCCTATTACATTGAATACAATTCGTTCTATGTCTCTTCTGCCGTTCAAATATTCATTTAGTAAATCTGTACATTTTTCCATCAAGCCACACCTTCTTTCCATTCCTTCTTCCAAGCTTCTATTTGTTCTTTTCTGTCATTTTTAAACTGTTTTATTATTTCTTCTGCTCTATAAGTATCTTTTATACTTACTTTTACTCCATATTCTTTATTTTCTAAGTTTATATAGAAATGTGTGTCTCCTGGGTAGTTAATATAATTCCTTTCCATATCTCTCCTATCTTGCAATTTTCCTTTAAATATGTTATTATATTCAAAGAATTGCATATTTTTATGTATTTTTTTGAGTTAGTTGGCTTTCCAAATATCAGCTAACTCTTTTATTTTGTCGAATTTATCTACAATAGTTCCTTTTGAATTAATAATGTTTTCCACATTTTGTTTATATTCTCTTAATAAGTCCCTTTCTTCTATCACATTATTTAATTCATTATCTTTTGTTATAATTTCATTATCCTTTTGGCTTATTTCTTTTAAGTTCATCATTACACCTGTTGTATATCCTGCAAAAATTGAAATTGCGATTATTATAATTAGTATTATCTCCACTATTCTCCCTCCTTTCTAAAATATAATTCTTAGTACAAACATTGTTGTAAATACTGCCCCTACTAGAATGCATCCTAGTACTTCTTTAACTGTTACCTTTTCTT
>ERZ1643251.4791-NODE-4791-length-11476-cov-9.973557_pt1 | contig 11476 bp, 6 predicted proteins | sample MGYA00579261_ERZ1643251 | MGnify/ENA primary metagenome ERZ1643251 (study PRJEB29033, sample SAMEA4952267) | chicken gut metagenome | biome: Broiler Chicken; feature: Gastrointestinal Tract; material: Caecum | place: Ireland | collected 2018 | study: Broiler... | reverse complement strand
GGACACTGGGGATGGTCCGGGAGATCGAGCTCAATGCCGTGTGGTGCCTGGCTGAGACATATGATAAGCTGGATATGGAAGAAGCTCTGGAGACATACGAAAGGCTCATACAGATTGAAAAAGATCCGGAGAAGCTGGAAGATGCGCTGGAGAGAAAAGAGGAACTGGAAGCGGAAGGCATATTGGAGAGAAAAGAAGCGTCGGGACAGCAGGATGCGGAAATGGAAGAAGAGGAAGAAAACATCCCGTAAAAGGGAGGATGCCGGGTGACCGATCGGCTCGGTCCCCGGCATGTATTATGAAAAAGTTTATTCAAAACAACTTGTTAACGTCTTGGTCATTGGCTGTTTCTCTTTCGATGGTTACAGTATATGGGAGAGAAATGAAGAAAACATGATGAGTTGGTGAAAGATTTTTATACAATAAATGAACAAATTATGAACGTATGAAAACGGTAAAAGACCGATGGGGGAGCCATCGGTCTTTTGAGGGGAGTATAAATAATTAATAAGGGGTTGTAGAAAATAACCTTTCTACAAAAAATAGTATAATATACGGAAATGGAAAAAGCAAGCAAAAAATAAAATAAATCCGTTATTTTGAAAAGATTTCAGTAAGTGGATTGTAATCTGGTAAAAGCAGGGACAAAATGTTATTATTTTTACGTTACTATCAATCGGTATATGAAATGGAGAGGGAAAAGGTGAAAAGGAAAGAAAAAGCATTGGCGCTGCTGCTTTCAGCAGTGTGCGCAGTCCCGGGAGTGGGTGTTCTCCCGGTGCAGGCGGAAGTGTCCGCAGCTGTGTCTCTGGAAGAGGGACTTACCGGGTATTGGAATTTCGACGGCGGGGAACCTATGGCGAATCTGGCCCCGGAGGCCAGCCTGACTGCTTCTCTGAGCGGCAGCGCGGTCAGCGTCCAGCCGTCAGAGGATGAGGGCTTCGGAAATGTCCTGCGGTTCGGGGAAAGGCAGGGGGAAAGTGCGAAGATGACGGTGGCTTCCGGGCTGAATTCGGGCGGCGGAGATTTTTCGGTCAGCCTGTGGGTGAACAATTCCCCGGCGCAGAACGGCTCAGTGAAAACAGTCGTCCTGCAGCAGACAGGAAACGGACGGACACTGCTGTACAGACAGAACGGTCAGTATGTAACTTACATTTCGGCAGCGGACGTCGCGATGGGCAGCAGCACAGGCTCGGATGTGTGGGAGCATCTTGTGCTCGTAAAAACAGGAGAGCCGTCTGCGTATGAGGTGACGCTCTATGTGAACGGTGAGGAGGAAAGCACAAAGGATCTGAGTTCCGGTGCTGTAAATGCGGTGACGGATCTTTTGATCGGCGCCCACAAAAATGCCGGTGATACCGGCCAGTTTGTAGGGGATGTGGACGAGCTGCGCCTGTATAACAGAGCTCTGTCTCAGGAAGAAGTGCAGGCTCTCTATGCAGAGCATGAGGATGTGGTGCTGGAACAGCAGATCCAGGGGATCCGGGATGAACTGTCAGCCCTGATCCAAAGGGCGGAGGAACTCTGTGCACAGGGAGAGGAAGATCCGGCAGTTCCCGAGAGGGATGCGCTGACAGCCGCGATCGACAGCGCAAAAGAAGTCCTGGAGAGCACGGATGCCTCAGCGGTCACGGCTGCTCTGGATGCGCTGGAAAACGCGCTGGATGAGTACATGGATGTTTCTCTTACGCTTACTGTGGATCCCCAGGATGTGACCCGGGAGATCGACGACGGCATCTTCGGCATCAACCACCGTTATGCATTTAACGGATACGGGAGTTTTGACCCGGAAACGATGCAGATCAAAGAAGAGTTCTCACAATTATATACGCAGGCGGGATTCGGTTCCCTGAGATATCCGGGCGGCACGATCTCGAATCTGTTTAACTGGAAGGATACGATCGGACCGAAGGAAGAGCGTGTGGCCCAGATCCACGGATTTTATAATAATTCCGGCCAGCACGGCATTGAGCCAAACTTCGGGCTTGACGAGGCGGCGGAGTTCACGCGGGAGCATGACTCGGAGCTGGTATATGTATACGCCCTGGCGCGCGGGGATGCGGACGATGCGGCGGACCTGATCGAGTATCTGAACGCGGAGGTGGGATCCAACCCGAACGGCGGCACGGCATGGGCTGAAGTGCGCGCGGCGAACGGTCATGAAGCCCCGTACAATGTGAGGTACTTTGAGATTGGAAATGAGATGAACCAGGGCGGAGCGGACGGAACGACCGCGCAGACCTACTGGATCGATGATGTACCGGGCGGTGCGCTTACTGGATATATCAATGGCGGCACAGCGTCTTTTTCCGGTCAGTATGTGGTGGCGAAGGATGACTGGAACCAGACGGCTTCCTACTCAGACGGCACGGCGGATCAGACGTTCTATCTGCGCTATGCGCGCGTAGAACGGGACGAGAAGGCTGAGGACTATGCATCCTTCACGGCGGTAAATAAAGGAAGCGTGAAGATCTATGCGGGAGGTACTCAGTGGACGGAAGTACCTGATCTGGAAACAGCCGGGGCGGATGCGCAGGTTTACTCCGTAGACTACAAGACGGGGGCAGTGCATTTCGGAGACGGCACGCACGGGGCAATCCCTCAGAGCGGTCAGCAGATCACTGCCGATTACAGTGTGGATCGGGACGGATTTGTACAGATCTCTCAGGCGATGCGCAGCACGATGGATCAGATCAATGAATATAACAGCGGGAACGGGCTGGCAGAGAAAGAGATCCATATTTACTCCAGCTTTGAGACGGAAGGTTTCGTCAACCAGATGCATGAAAGCGGGAATGATGATCTGTACGACGGACTGACGATCCATCCGTATTCCGGTACTCCGGCGGGAGGGAGCAGCACGGAAGAGTCCAGGAAAACCTTCTATTACGATGCGATGCTCAAGGGCGACGCAAAAGCGGCTGACGTTGAAAATTATGTGACCCTTATGCAGAAATATGACCAGACCAAAGTCCCGGTGATCTCAGAGTATGGGATCTTCCGTTCGACGGATACTATGGTGCGGTCTCAGACGCATGCACTGTACATCGCGCGTGCGATCATGGAGTACGTGCGGCTCGGCAGCCCATATATCCAGAAACACTGCCTTGTGGACTGGTATTCGGAAGGGGCAGATTCGCTCGGGCCTACTCAGCAGGCAGTGATCCAGGCGGTGAGCACCGGAGGCTCGACGGCGGACGGCACAGGAGAGTTCCGCTTCTTCTCAACGCCGAGCGCCAGTGTGTTTGAGATGTTGAACGGCTCTTTCGGCGACCAGGTCATCAGCAGTTCCCTGAATTATGAGCAGCAGTTGGACAACGGAGTGGATCAGTATTCTGTGATGACGTCAAAAGATGCAGAAGGAAATATCTATGCGGCGATCGTAAACCTGAACCTGGAAGGCGAGAATAAAATGAACATCCGGATCGAAGGACAGAATCTGACAGGAAGGACCATGGAAGTGCAGAGCCTGTCAGGGGATTCGTTCTACGCGGAGAATACGCTGGACCATCCTGACAATGTAAAGATCGACAGGAGTGAAGCGGAGATCGGCGGGACGGATGCCGTTGTCACGCTGGCGCCGCATTCGTTTACAGTTGTAAAGATCCACGCTGCCCAGGATGAAGGCGGAAGCGGGACTGAAGAACCGGATCCGGAAATCCCGACAGATCCGGATCCGGAGAAGCCGGGCGGAGAAGATCCGGACGTGGAAGATCCGGGAGCAGGAGATCCGGCTGGCCCAGGGAAGCCGTCAGGGGCAGAAGGTTCCCAGAATGCGGGCTCGTCCGCAGACGCGGGGAAGGATACAGATGTTCCGGTGACAGGAGAAGGGCGCGGTCTGGCAATGTTTGCCATACTGTGTATCTTTTCCGGGATGGGTGCTGTATACCTGGGATACCGCAGGGTGAAAAACGGATAAAATTAAAAATGAATAAAAAATGCCGTGGGTTGAGATACTAACACTGAACCAAAAAAACAGGAGGGATACTCATGGCAAAGAATTACAGCAACACAAACAATTCAAACAAAAACACAAATTCAAAGAATGGCTCTTATTCTTCCTATGCGGATACACAGAATAAGAACAAAAACGCAAACAAGAACAGCAGCAATGCGTCAAACAGCAAAAACTGCGGAAGGACACACGATGCTTTTGATGAGTCTGACCGCTATTAAAGCTCTGTAACGCTGTTTTCTGCTGCTGGCAGAAGCGCGGAAAAGCACGGAAATCCCGATTTGGGACACCGTAAAGTTTGATTGGGGACGTAGTAAAGTTCAACTTTACTACGTCCCCAATTTATAGTAATATGGATACAGTATGAAAATAAGGACGGAAAAACGGATGGATAAAATGGAATGGATCGCACCCTGCCACTTTGGGCTGGAGTCTGTACTGAAGAGAGAGGTCCAGGACCTTGGGTATGAGATCGCACAGGTGGAAGACGGGAGAGTGACGTTTCGCGGCGGCATGGATGCCATATGCAGGGCAAACATTTTCCTGAGAACAGCGGAGCGGATCCTGCTGAAGGTGGGGAGTTTCCGGGCGGTGACTTTTGATGAATTGTTTGAGAGGACGAGAGAAATCCCGTGGGAAGCCTACATTCCGGAGGATGGGAAATTCTGGGTCACAAAAGCAGCATCAGTAAAGAGCAGGCTTTTCAGCCCGTCTGATATCCAGTCCATTATGAAAAAGGCGATGGTGGAACGCCTGAAGGGGAAATATCATACGCAGTGGTTCCAGGAGACCGGCGCATCCTATCCGGTCAGGGTATTCCTGATGAAGGACATTGTCACAGTGGGGATCGATACCACAGGGGTGTCCCTGCACAAGAGAGGGTACCGGCCGGCGGCGGGGAAGGCTCCCATCGCTGAGAATCTGGCGGCGGCGCTGATCATGCTGACTCCGTGGCGAAAGGACAGGATCCTTGTGGATCCGTTCTGTGGGAGCGGCACGTTTCCCATCGAGGCCGCGATGATGGCGGCCAACATCGCGCCGGGGATGAACCGGTCGTTTACTGCGGAGGACTGGACAAACCTGACGGCAAAAAAGATGTGGTACGAGGCGGTCAATGAGGCGCAGGACATGATCTCGGACGATATAGAGACGGACATCCAGGGATATGACGCGGATCCGGACGTGCTCAGGACAGCGCGCCGCAACGCGGAAAATGCCGGAGTGGCGCATCTGATCCATTTCCAACAGCGGGAAGTGAAGGATCTGAACCATCCGAAAAAGTATGGCTTTATCATTACAAACCCGCCTTACGGGGAGAGGCTGGAAGAGAAAACAGCGCTCCCGCAGATATACCGGGATTTCGGAGAGGCATTCCGCCGGCTGGACAGCTGGTCAGCGTACATGATCACAAGCTATGACGACGCGGAGAGGTATTTCGGGCGGAAGGCAGAGAAAAACAGGAAAATCTATAACGGGATGATCAGGACGTATTTCTATCAGTTCCCGGGACCGAAGCCGCCGAAACAGAAGAAATAAACCGGAGCGGAAGAAACAAACCGGAACAGAAGAAATAAACCGGGGTGGAAAAGAGAAAACGAGACAGAATAATATGAAGGCAGCGCGGCCCGCAGGGGAAGAGGTTACAATAAGAAGAGACAGAGGGTGCAGGGAAGATGAAAAGAAGAATCATATTTGCAACAGGGAATGAAAATAAGATGAAGGAGATCCGCATGATCCTGGCGGATCTGGGCATGGAGATCCTGTCTATGAAAGAGGCGGGAGTCGATGTGGAGATCGTGGAGGACGGCATGAGCTTCGAGGAAAACGCGGAGATCAAGGCAAGGGCCGTGGCGAGGGTGCTCACGAATGATATAGTCCTTGCGGATGATTCCGGGCTGGAGATTGACTATCTGGACAAGGCGCCCGGGATCTACTCGGCGAGATTTGCCGGGGAAGATACTTCTTATGATATCAAGAACCGCATCCTTCTCGACCGGATGGAGGGCGTGCCTGAGGAGGAGCGCACAGCCCGGTTCGTATGCGCTGTGGCGGCAGTATTCCCTGACGGGACTGTGTCCACGGTGCGCAAGACGATCGAGGGGCAGATCGCTTATGAGTCTGAGGGCGAGAATGGGTTTGGATATGATCCTATCTTCTATGTGCCGGAATACGGATGCACGACCGCCCAGATGACGCCGGAGCAGAAAAACGAACTCAGCCACAGAGGAAAAGCGCTCCGCGCCATGAGGGACATTCTCAGGGAAAAATTCGGAGAGGGGATATTATGAGAGTATTGATCATCAGCGACACACACGGCCGGCACACAGGGCTGGACAGAGCGCTCGAGGAAGCCGGGGATATCGATCTGTTTATCCATCTCGGCGATGTGGAGGGCGGAGAGGAATACATAAACGCAGTGGTGGACTGCGAAAAGCATATGGTGAGGGGAAATAATGATTTCTTCTCAGACCTTCCGAGGGAGGAAGAGTTTTATATAGGAAAATATAAGGTGTTCATTACTCACGGCCATGCGTATTATGTTTCCCTGGATCCGGAGCATATCACAGAAGAGGGCGCTGCGCGCAAAGCGGATATCGTTATGTTCGGGCATACGCATAAGCCGTATTTAGAGCAGAAGGACGGGATCACAGTGCTGAATCCGGGAAGCATCTCATTCCCCAGGCAGGAGGGCCGGAAGGGGAGTTATATGATCATGGAGATCGATGAGGGCGGAGAACCGTCTTTTGAGCAGAGATATCTTGAACCGCTGGCATAGTCTGCGGGATGGACGATTTATGAAAACATACAGACAAATCTAAAGAGGACAGAGCTCCCGGGAGTGTGCAGGCCGCACTCCCGGGAGCTCTTTTGGTAAAAAAGATAAAAACATAAAAAATAAGACAAAAATATAAAAATATCATGCAAAATTTTGTTGTTATAGATGGCTGTGGATGATATAATTGTGCAAAATATTCAGATGAAAAAGGTGAAATATGAAAAAATTGAGAAAAATCACGAAAAGTCTTGCTGCCGGCACTGCGGCCGCGGTACTGCTCACGGCGTATCCGCTGCCTGCCGGGGCAGAAGAGGTGACTGCCGGCGTGCCGGAGTCGCCCTGGGTTTCAGAGTGGCAGGAAGGGGATGCGTACTCTGTCAGTGAAGATGCGTACCAGATTTATCCGGTCCCTCAGTCTGTTGATTACACGGGCAGCGAGGGGGCGGCTTTTGTTCTGCCCGATGAGGTAGCGGTTGTGGCAGGGGAAAATATCGATGAGCCGACCCTTGACTACCTGGAGGAGGTCCTCGGGGAATATGGTCGGACCGGGCAGCCTGCCGAAAAAGCTGAGGGAGAAGGAAATATCGTGATCGGTGTCCTGGGAACCGGGGACCAGGCGGACCTGTGGTTCCGGGAAAAAGGGTTGGATACGGAGATGTTTGCCCAGCCTGACGCCTATGCGCTGTACGCTGAGGAAGGAAATATCTACATCCTGGGAAAGGACACGGATGCGGCTTTCCGAGGAGTGGCGACTCTGAAGATGATGTTCTCTTCTTTTGCCGGCGAGCGTTTCCTGCATGTGCGGATCCTGGATTATGCGTCCATAGACGCGAGAGGGTATATCGAGGGCTTTTACGGCGGATGGACCCACGAACAGAGAAAGAGCCTGATGGAATTTACCCGGGATATTAAAATGAATATCTATGTCTATGCGTCCAAAACAGACCCGTACCATACGAGTAAATGGGCGGAGCTCTATCCAGATGAGATGATCGGGGAATTCAGGGAGCTTACGGCTCTCCAGGAGGAGATGAAGTGCGAATTCTCCTGGTCCGTCCACCTGACAAATATGCTCTCAGGGATCACATCGACTACGGATCCGCGCTATGAGGAGCGCAAACGGCAGCTGATGGATAAGTTCGATCAGCTGTATGAGATCGGAGTGAGGCGTTTCTGTATCCTGAATGATGATTTCGGGTCCGGGTCCAATGAGGTCGTTGTCAGCCTGATCAATGACCTGAATGAGGAATATGTCGGGCCGAAGGGCTGTGAAAATATCATCTACTGCCCTCAGGGCTATAATAACAGCTGGGCGCGTCCCGCGGAGCTGGAGGCGATGAGAGGGTTTGACGAGGATGTGCTTATCTTCTGGACGGGGCTGGATGTGAACTCGCCTTTCGAGCAGAACTCCATTGATTATGTGATCGAGAATACGGGCCACAGCCCGGTATTCTGGGTGAACTATCCGTGCAGTGAGCACGCGAAATCCGGCGTGTTCCTCGGAAGCAGCGCCCACTATATCAGGGATAACATTACGGGCCTGGCAGGCGCAGTTTCGAATCCGATCTTTTTTGCAGAGGCGGATAAGGTCGCGCTCTTCCAGTTGGGGGCGTATTTCTGGAATGTAAACAATTATTCGGAACATACGGAAGAGGTATGGGAACAGTGTTTTAAATATCTCCAGCCGGAAGTCTATGACGCTTATCTGACGATCGCCAGGAATGTGTCTGACTGTCCGGGGTCGGGACGGGTCCCGCAGGGCTTCGAGGAATCGCTGTACATTAAAGAGACTCTGGACAGTGTCCGGGAAAAGATCGAGAGCGGGACAGATATCTCACAGGACGGGGAAGCACTGGAGCTTCTCGCGGAGTTTATCCATATCCAGTCCGCGGCTGACGAATTTGTGGAATACTGTGAAAATGACGCGCTCGTCCGGGAATTGTCAAATCCGGGGAATACGGATGGCGGCGAAGGATGGATCCAGGCGCTGAAAAATGTGGCAAAGGCGGGAGAGCTCCTGCTTGCCGCGGAGATGGAGATGGGGAAAGACTCCGCTGACCTGGGGAAAGTCTGGGAGTCATTCGCGTCTGCCTCTGCGGAGATGGGCAGATATAACGAGAGGACTTATCTGTACCCGGACGGCGCCAGCAGACCGGCGGTAAAAGCGGCGAGCAAGAGGCTCGTGCCGTTTGTGGAATACTGCCTTGAGGATGTGCGCGCGTACATGGACGGGATCCTCGCGGAGGCAAATGAAGAGCCCGCTGCGGACAGAGTCTATACAAATATGGAGGGGTATGCCGCCGCGCCGCTTACGATCTGTGAGAAAGAATACGGCCTGCGGAATATTGGCAGGATCACGCTTGAACCGGGAGAATATATCGGGATCAAGAAGAAAGATATCGCGGAGATCTCAGAGATCATGCTGGAGGGAAGCGGCCTGGACGGCCTGAGCCTGGAATACTCCCTGCACGGGGATAAATGGACGGAAGCCGTACCCGGGAAACTTGGAGAAGCTGTGCAGGCGAGATATGTGCGGCTGGCCAATGCCGGACAGGAGAGCGTCTCTGCGGTACTGTCAAAACTGGCGGTTACTGTGGAAAACCTGGACCCGGAGATAACGGTGGAAGATACGGGCATGTCCCTTCTTCAGGGAGATGACTGGAGTGAAACAGTGGACGGCAGCAAAGAGACCTATATTGAAACGGACCGGGATCAGAAAAATGGAGATTATATTATTTTCGATCTGGGACTGACGCAGGAGATCCATGATATTGCGATCTTTGCCGCGGACGGCGCCCAGAGGATCTACCAGGCGGATCTCTCTGTCTCATCGGACAATACAGAGTATAAAAAGATCAAAAGCTTCCGGGATGACGGAGTGGTGGAGCCGCCGGTGAGAAAATATGAGGCGGACGCGGACGGGATCAGCGCCCGGTATATCAGGCTGGAGATCACGGCGGACGCGGATGCGGCGCTGCGGCTGTATGAGATCCAGGTGAACCGGGATGCGCAGAGGCCGGGAAGGGTTGATCCTGCGGCTGTGATCACGAATACGTCTGGGAATACAGAAAACATCAATGACAGGGATCTGTCCAGCGTATTCCTGGCGGGAGATGTAAAAGAAGGAGATTATCTGGAATACCGTATTACAGGAAATGTGAATGTGGAAAAGATCCGGATCCTCCAGAACGGTTCCTGCGGCGCGGCGGTGCTGGCAGTGCGCCCGGACGGGACAGAAGAAACTCTGGGGACGCTGACAGAGGCTGACCAGACGTTTGAAGCCCTGGAGGGCGGCATTTATGCGGTGCGGCTTGAATTGAAAGCGGGCGTGCCGGCTGAGATCAGCGAGATCGTCATTACGTACGGAGAGGATGCTTCGGGAGACGTGGGACAGGCAGTCGATAATATCTATCTGGATGCAAATGTCCCGGATTCTGCGGAGAAAGTCAACCTGGCGTTGAACCAGCCGGTGGAAGTGTCCGGCGTGGAAACTCCGTCTGTGAAGCCGGAGTCAGCTGTAGACGGGACAAAGGATACAAAATGGGACAGCGGCGCCCTCAAAGGAGCAGGCGCTTCGAGCCCGCAGTGGATCATTGTGGACCTGGGAGGATATTCGAATATGATCTCAGGCATAGAGATGAGCTACTATAATAAAGTCTATCCGACGGATTATGATATCCAGGTATCTGACGATAAAGAAAACTGGGTTACTGTAAAGACGATAACCCATGAGAACAACGGTCCGACCTATCCGGTGGATACTGTGGAGGATGAATTCGCGGTTCCGGTCATGGCGAGATATGTCCGACTTTTATTCCGCTCGATCAACAGTGGGGCAGCAGGCAACTGCATCGGCCTGCAGGAACTGGAAGTGACCGGCGTGAGAAGGCATGCGGAGATGGAGTATGTCTCGGTACAGGAGATGGAAGACCAGACTGTGGAAATCGGGGCAGAGGTGCTGCTCCCGGAATTTGTACAGGCCGCCGTGCGTGCTGAGGCTGACGGAGAAGAAACCGCTGTGATGGTAATGCCGGAATGGGATCCGGCGGAGGTGGATACGTCCGCGGACGGAGAGGTTGATGTGCTGGGCAGCCTGCCGTACCGCTACAATCTGTCGAATCCGCAGGGATGCGAGATCGCATTTGCAGTGACAGTCGGAGCGGGATCTGAGGAACCGGATCAACCCGATCCGGAAGACCCGAAGCCGGAAGAACCCGGAACCGAGGACCCGGATCCGGAAGATCCGAAACCAGAGGAACCCGGAACCGAGGACCCGGATCCGGAAGACCCGAAACCGGAGGGACCAGGAGCGGAAGAGCCCGGGGAAGATGACCCGAAGGCAGAAGGAACTGGAACCCCCGGCACTGAGGGGCAGAATGGCGGAGACGGCAGTAAGGCTGTCCCGACAGGCGATGCCGCGAATGCGGGATGGATATACGCAGCAGTGCTTTCCGGCGCGGCAGCGGCGGTGTTATATAAGAGAAAACGCAGGTCCTGAGAGATTTTGAGGAGTCCTGCCGGAATCTTTAAAAAAAGTTGTTGACATTATGAAAAGCTTATAATATAATAATCCTTGCGCTACGGGAATGACAGGGTGCGCAAGGATTACCGGGGTGTGGCTCAGCTTGGCTAGAGCGCCTGGTTTGGGACCAGGAGGTCGCAGGTTCGAATCCTGTCACCCCGATTGATGTGCGGGTGTAGTTCAATGGTAGAACACCAGCCTTCCAAGCTGGATACGTGGGTTC
>ERZ1643251.4790-NODE-4790-length-11476-cov-11.132037_pt1 | contig 11476 bp, 3 predicted proteins | sample MGYA00579261_ERZ1643251 | MGnify/ENA primary metagenome ERZ1643251 (study PRJEB29033, sample SAMEA4952267) | chicken gut metagenome | biome: Broiler Chicken; feature: Gastrointestinal Tract; material: Caecum | place: Ireland | collected 2018 | study: Broiler... | reverse complement strand
CATTTTTGCTTGCATTTTGAATTGAGAATGTGATGCCATTTAAGGTTGCGCTGGTAACGGCATCCATTGTCTCATCCTGAGCAAACTTTTCAACAAAGTTTGTAAGCATGATTTCTTGGCGTTGAGAGCCGCTTGTAATCACAAGTTTATATGATGAAGAGTCAACATATTCAAGTGAAATTGATGGGGTTTGTGCATTGTATTCAAAAGTAACATTATTTACAGATGCGGTTGCTGAAATGCGCAAGCCATCATAAGCGTTGATTGTGAAAATCACTCCGTTTGCAATTTCAACATTGTAGTTGTCAACCAAATCTTCATCTTGAATTTCTGCGTTTGTGATTTGATATGTTCCAACATCCTCACCTGCTTGTCTTGTGAAGAGGATGTTCACACTTTCGCTGCCGGCACCAGCAACTGACCAAAGCATGGTTGGGTTTTCTTCGCCATAGGTTTTACTGTCCTCGCGAATGTCGCTTTGATTTATTATTATTGTCGCTTTTGTGATTTGAATGCAGTTTTCGCCGCCTTCAAGAGTGATGCCCTCATAGTTAGCGTTTGTGCCAGAAGCCACTATTGAATAAGAGCCAACATGTTTTTGAGGGTTTTGAATTGTGAATGTCATGCCAGAGAGTGTTGTTGCGTTTGGTGTGATTTCTCTGTCGATATCCTGCGTTGTGCTTACCTCTTTAAAATCACTTAAAACAAACACTTTCCAAACTGTTGCGCCGCTTGAAACAGTCAATCTCCACTGTCCGCCAACAAATGCTGCTGCAACTGTTGCATCAGGAGCGGTTGCATCATATGTGCGAGAGTAAACCTCGGTGATTGACGCTTGAATGAACAAGTTTTCAATTGCAACAATTGTAAACCATTCTGCGCTATCTGGCAGCACAGGGTTGTAGTTGTTGTTGTCAAAAGTTGCGGTTAAATAGTTGTAAGTTCCAACATTTTCGCCCGACTCTCTGGTGAATGTTACATTAAATGTTTCACCAGTAGATTCAACTGTAATCTCTTTTGTAAGGTTGTCTGCCTCGCCATAGAATTTGGAGATTGCAGAGTTTTCTTGGTTAAGTTCAACATCCAGTTTTGTGATTGAAACCACGCGTGAAGAGGAGTTGTTGATTGAGAATTTTGCACCTGAATAGGTTGCCGTGCCAGAAACTGCAATGGTGTAAGAGCCAACATCTTTTGTGCCGTTAACTGTGAATGTAAGGCCGTCCAACATGCCGTCAAATGCATTCACTGTTCTGGAAAGCCCGTCGGTTGATGTTTCTCTAAAATTGCTGAGGCTGAGCGTGCCAAGCCACTCGCCTGTGCCTTGAACGGTAAGATTAAAGCCGTTTGATGCTTGGTCATATTCCACTGCAATGCCTGTGGACGGGGCGTTGTTGTAAACATGGGTTACACTGCCGCTGAGGTCTGCGCTAAGAGTCAAACCCTCTCTTGCCGTGATTGTAAACCAGTTGTCGTTGCCTGGAAGAACAACTGTGTAGTTTGAATTTTGCGATGTTGCATTTGTGATTGCATATTCGCCGATTGCTTCGCCTTGCTCTCTTATGAAGGTTACAGTAAATGTTTCGCCGTTAACGCCATTCACGGTTCTGCTTAAAGTTGGGTCGCTTGAACCATATGTTTTTGTGAAGGACGCATCCTGCTCAGTTAAAGTGATTTGAGCCTGCGACACTGTGATTGTTATTGTTGTTGTGCCTGCAAGGTTATAGATGTTTTGTGGGTTGTAGTCATTGCCTGAGTAATCAAACAGGCTGAAAGTCAACGTGTAAGTGCCTGCATCCCTGATTGATGTTACACTTGAACCATCTTTTTGCAGAGATGTGATAATCAACTTGTCGCCGTCAGCCACTGCATTGTTGTTGAGCGCTTCGCTTACGCTCATGCTGTAAGGCTGGCTGCCGATTGTGTAGCCTATTTGATAAGTTAAAGCAAAGTCTTGATTGTTGTAAGTTAAGTTTTCGGTTGAAGAATTGGTGATGGTAAGGTCAACCTTATTAAATGTAACGGTGAAAGTAAGTTTTTGTGAGGTTACAGAAGTGTAGCCATTTTGGCTTGCAGTAACCTCAACTGCATACTTGCCATTCCCTGCTGTGGTTGAAACCATTGAAGAGATTTCTTGATACTCTTCGCCAACAAGCCTGAACCATTTATATGAATAAGATATTGCTTCGTTTGAGTTTGTAAGTGAGATGTTTGCAATCAAACTGCTAAGGTTTAATCCGTCTGCGCTTGCATCTTGGTTAACATCGCTCACGCTTCCAACAGGTGTTGCCAGGCTGTAATGTGCCACCAGTGAAGTTGTTGGAGTTGCTGCAAATGTAACCACACCGCTTTCGTCAACTGTTGCGCCTTGTGCTGATGTCCACTCGGTGAGTGTGTAAGCATTTGGTGCAGTGTTTGAAACTTGATAGTTGGTGTTAGAGAAGTTTACAAATGCATTGCCACTTGCAAGGTTTGCGTTCGAGCCTTGGTCTGTTACAGAAGAAATTGTAACATAGGTTGCATCTGCATACACTGCAACATACTGCTGTGTGTCACCAGTGCCGCTTGCGTTTATGCTAAGCGTTGTTGAAAGGCCACTAGCGAATGTTGAAGCGCCAGTAAGCAAGTCGCGATAGTAAGTTTCGCCTTCCTGCCACTGAACAATTGAAAGCAAATGTCTGTTTTGGGCTGGTGAGAGCGATTGTGCCGCAACTGTAACATCGGTTACATATGAGGTTGCATAAAGGATAGGCGCTCTTGTGCCGTTATCTACAATCTGGAACACAAATGTTCCGTTGCTTGAATAGTAAGTTTCTTGGTCAAGGCTAACTGAAATGTTTTCGGCGCTGCCGCCAATTTCCACCCTAACCGATGAGATTGAAATGTTGTAATTTTCGCCTTCGGTGATGTTTGAAACATCAATTCCGTCACCTTTTGCGTTTGCAGAGATTGCAACAGAATCAAACTCCACTGCTGTGGTTGAAGAAGCCGCCACAATTTCAAACTCGCCGTCAATGTAAAGCAGCAAGTTGTCAAGGTTGAGGTCTGTCGTCTGCATGCCAGAAGGCGCGCCGGTTACAACAAATGTTCCACCTTGATTTTCAACAGTGAAATAATTTTCTTCATCTACATCATCTACATAGGCGCGGAAAGATGTTACTGTAAGGTTGCCGTTTAAGAATGAGTAAACGCCTGCTGCGCCGGAAGAGGTTGAAACCTCGGCAACAATTTGGGTTAACTCATTAGTGTAAGTATACTCTGCGCTAAGTTCAAAGGTGTAAGGGTTGCTTCTTTCAATGCCAGTGGTTTCTGTCATTGTAAGAGTTGTAAGCCCTGGGAAGATGTATTTTCCAATTATACCATCTTGATAAGCCGTTGGAACATAGTATTTTCCGTCATATATAATCAAATTAGTAAAATTGTTAGCATCTAATTCGCCAACTTCGCTTACAACTTCAATTGCAAGATCATAAACGCCAGTTTCGGTTTGCAGTTCAAATTGGGTGTTCCCATCATTATACGTTACAAAATAATGCTCATCACCAAGCGAAACCAAACTATTGCCTTCATACAATGTAACGCTACTAAATGCCGCTGTTCCATCATAAGTTTTGCTTAACATTTGGACTGCTGTTAATGACATTACGAACAGCATACCCTCATTGCTTGACATGTTTGAAGACATCCAATTTGTGAAAGCCTCAACTGAAGCAAAGTTTGTGTTTACATATTCGTAAGTAGCCGCGTCATAGAAACTTGAAATGTCACTTCCAACGGTTTGATAAGCATCTACTATAACATCCTTGTAATTTTCATTCACCACTAAATACATTAATGGTATTTTAACTGATAAGAATTGTGCAATTGTGCCGCTTTCTCTATATCCGTTTTCTGTCATCCATTGTTCAAACTCTTCGTAATTGCTTGATGAAGCAAGTGCGGCCAATATGCCATCTTCATCGGCAAAATTATCAATAACATCATCAAGAAGGCTAAGCCAATTTTGCCAAATTACAAAATATTCGTTTCCTTCGCCGCCCATAGAAACATTTATTGTCGCCTTGTTAATTGTAACCTCTGTGCTTGCAGAGATTGACAAAGGCTGAGGCGCAATGCCTTCCACATTGATTGAAGAGGTGTCTGTGAGTGTGAAAGTTACTTCATAAGTTCCGCTTTGAGAAACATTTTGAATTTCTGGGCCATAGATGTGTGCCGTGCCAGAGAATGGGCCGTCGTTATACTGCCATGTATAGTTTGAAATTGTAACACCAGCATTTGATGGCAGGTTTGTTTGTGAAGAAGATAATGGATAACTTGTTCCATTTGCAGTTACTGAAACATTGAACACAACGTTTTGTGCGTCATATGTTTTGGTGTTTGCAGAAACGGTTGCAGAGTATGCAGCCTCATCAAATTGCCAGCCCGCGTAAATGTAAACAACAGGGTCAGTGGTGCTATCAAAGTTTGCATATGCAAAGTTTGTGGAATTTAAGATGTCTGCGTCACTAACCTCTTTAACATATTGATAGGTTGTGCCTTCTCCTGTTACACTTGGCACCATATAATGCCATGCGTCAAAGGTGAAGCCCTCCCTCTGCACTAACCCAGCCAAAGTGGCAAGGCCGTTTTCGGTGTAATCGCCAAATGTACCGATTGAGCCATCATAGGTTACATTCACATTCATGGTGTTAGAGCCGGAAACATTTCCACCATTAAAGTTGATTTGAACAACATATGATTGGTTTGTCCAACTTGCATTTAAGGTTCTGTCGTTTGCAGTTTGATAGATGTCGGTTGCGTTAACTCCCCAGCCTGCAAAAACATATCCCTCTTTTGTGATTGTTGGAAGCGAGCCAATAGCCTGTCCATAGACAACATTTTTGTAGTAGCCGCCTTCATCTTGCAAAAGATTTGAGGTGTTAAGCGTTTCGCCAGCATTTTGGTTGAAATAAAGTTTGTAGGTGTTTGCAGTGTAAGTTCTGTTTACAGTAATTGTTCCGTCAGGTGTCAAATAATCCAAAATGCCCGAGAAGTTTGTAAAATCAATCAAATATCTTCCGTCACTTAAAATTCCTTCATCTGTAACGCTGTGAGGTTCCGAACTCAAAGTGAATGTCCAGCCGTTTGGCGTATGTCCTGTTTTTTCAAAGGCGCCTATTGCATAGGTGATGTCAAAGCCCTCGCCGTCATAATAATAGATGTGGGCTGATGTAGCGCTCTCCTGCCCGCTTACAACACTGCCACCCTCGCCCGCTGCTGCTTGAACATAGATTGTGCGTTGGGTAACGATTGGATAAAGCTTCCAGCCAGTGTGGTCAAAGAACACGCTTTCAACGCTGTCGCCACTTTCCAATGTGAAAGATTTGTAGCCTGAAACGCTGTTGGCTGTGGTTGTTAAAAGATATGCTGTGCCGGCCTTCCATGCTTCGTAAGCAGCAGAAGCATTGGCTGCATTTGAAAGAATGTATCTTCCGCCAGTGTAGCCATCTTCAACACTGAATGATACTGCCCCGCTGTCTGGGCTTGAATATGTGAATGAAAGCTGCGTTACATTAGGTGTGCTAAGCGCAAGAGTGCTTGTGTGTGTCGCATTCTCTACGCCGTCATAGTTTTCAATTAAATTGCCAGTTGAAACAGTGAACGTTGCAGTTTTGCCGCGAACAACAGCATACACCGTCATGTTTGAGGTTCCCGCGGTTATCTGGGCGTTGTTTTGATTTGAAATATATTCACCATTGGAATAGTACCAGCCAACAAATTCGTAATAGTTAGAAACAATGTTGTATGAAAGAGTGATTGTGTCGCCAAATTTATAATTTTCAGTTGCTGTAATTTCAATAACAGAACCCTCGTCTGTAACGCCACTGCCATTTACATCTCTAATAGAAGTGAAATTGGAAGCGGTTGAGCCCTCACCCGACCCGCTAACGGTTGCAAACCTGCCGCCATAGGTGGCTGTGTACTGTCTTGCGGTGTAAGAAACTGTAATTCTAAACACTGCGCCGCCAGGAATAACATTTTGCCCTGATGGAGGATTGATGTAATATGTGCCATTACCGCCTGAAAGAGTGCCATTTGTGGTTGTTTCAAGAGTAACCGTGCCCGCGTTGAAGTATGCGTTGCCGGTTGTGGTTATGGTAACCAAGTTTGAAGGCGTGAAGTTATCCCACTGCGCGTCACTGCTTGTGGTTACTGTTCTCTCGCCGTCTGTGATGGTAACCTCTGGAAGTTGCACGCCTGATGCATACGCGGTGGCGTCATAATCTAAAATGATTGTAAATGCTTTTGCTCTTGCCGTAATTGTTAAGGTTTGAGATGAACCAAAGGTGTCAACCGTAACTGGGAATGTTGCCACATCGTTAGAGCCTATGGATGGCGTTCCAACTGTTGTAAAAGCAGGAGAAACGTTATGTGAAGCATACTCATATCCATTTGCCGGTGTTGCCACAATGTTAAAGGTTTCGCCAATTCTTGTTGTAATTATATTGTTGGATATGGTTGTAAATCCAGTTTGCCCTGAAAGTGAAATTGTGAAGTTTTGAGCGGATACATTAAGCGAAACTTCCTCTCTTTCAATAGGAATAGTTACAACTCCGCCACTGGTAAGCAATCCGCTAATTGCCACTGAGTAAGGGCCATCTGTGCCACCTGAAAGTGCCGCACTGCCCTGGTTGCTGGAAGCGGAAACCGCCCTGTAACCTGCTGGAAGAGTGAAAGCAAAAGTCAAGTTTTGGTCTGCAATAGCCCTGAATGTGTATTCACCCAATGTTGAGGTTGTTGTAAGTTCCAAATCTGGTGAAGCAACTGGTTCGCCGTCTCTGTAAACAATGCTAAGGTCTGTCATTGCATCCAAACTTGCGCCAGTGTCTGTTGAATTTGTAAACCTGATTGTCGCGTTAGAAACCTGTCCCACCCAAGTTGAATTAAGGGTTACATTTGCTGAACTCCAAGCGTTCACTCTGCTTCCACTTGGATATTGTGGATTGTCAACGACATTCCAACTTTCATCGTAACTTATAGAATTAGTGTAATAATGTGTTGAATTTTGATATAAATCTGTAAGATAATATCCTTCTCTTGCCTGCTCAATTTGTTCTACTGCACTTTCCCATGTGGAGTTTGCACCGATTGTGATTTGCGCAACTTGCACAGTGCCGCCTGCGCCGTTATCTCTCACAACTGTAATCGTATAGGTTAAATCTGCAAGCACTGCATCCATATAATGATAGGATGAAGCAAGTGTTGAAATGTTGATACCTCCAATATTGGTGTAAGTTTGTGAGCCTCCGCCAAGCGTCCACCCAGTAAGTTTTTTGCCAACATTTGGCTGAATAACTGGCTGTCCGTTTGCCGCTGCGCTGTCATTTTCCTGAGGAAGTTCGCTGTAATAGCGACTTGAATAAACTGTTAAAGCGGTTCCATCTGTGTTTAACGCAATTTTGTAAGGCGCAATAGAAGTGCTGGTTGATGCGCCTTTTTCATAAATGGTTGCGTTAGCCGCGTTTCTTATATAAATAGAATGCCCCGCCGATATTGGCTGTGATGCCGGATTTGCATAATCAAATTGAGCAACTATTGTGTCGCCGCCATGCGTTGGGTCGAAGTTTACACCTGGAATATATGTAGTGCCGTTGGCAGTGAATGTATCACCGATATAATATCTAACATTAGCGCCAACTGTTCCAATTGTTTTTAAAGGACGGTTGTAATCAATGGTTCCAGAAAGCGCATAACTTAAATCATAAATGTCTAAAAGCACAGCATTTTCAACATATCCAATAAGCCTGCCTGCCATTTCAGGATTTGCAACATAGTCAGAAAAAGCAAAATCATCCAAAACAAGGTCGTAAATCATGGCTGGGTCACTTGACGAATCTCCTGCAACCTTACCAAATAAACCAAGGTTTTCATCTGCCGCTCCCTCAAAACCAGAAACCAAGCCAGTAATCATATGCCCGTTTCCGTTAAACTTTCCGCTGAATGGATTTGCTGTTGTTCCAATAGGCGTCCAAATCACGCTGCTTTGTTGAAGGTTGATGTCTGCGCCAAGTTCAAAGTTTCTATCTGCCCAAGTAGCGTCTCCCTCAACGGAAATTTTAAAAGATAAAGCAGTGAGTTGTTCTGCGGTTGAAATAACATAAAAAGTTTGACCATCATAATTTTTTGTGGCCAAAGTTGATAACACATTGTCTGCATCGGCTGCCTCTACCGTGGTAGATCCGCCTCCCTTAGTTTGTGAAAGTGCTGGAAGCACCACCGCAAGCGCCATCCCAAAGGTGAGCAGTGCAAAAGCAACTGCCAAAAATATGTTTAATAATCGTTTCGACCTTGTCATAAACAACCCCTTTTTGATGAATTCAAATTGTGTCACAATTCGACATCTTTACAAATAAAAGTATAGCACAAACGCAAGTTTTTAACCAAATATTTCGAGCCTTTTTTGTATTATTTTTTATAATTATTTATTTTGCGAAAAGGCTTAAAAAATAACCGACATAAATCGATTATTTTAAATTTTAAAAAATTAAAAATTGCAATATTTTTGCATTTTTTTGTATTTTTTTCGTATTTTTTGTTATTTTTTTGAATATTTTTAAATTTTTAATAAAAAAAATCGCAACAAGTGCGATTTTTTTAGCGCTATTTTTTCAACTTTGCAAAAAAGTTTTAACCTCTTTTATTGTTGGCATGCCTGTTTGTGCGCCCAGTTTTGAAACCTTCAAACCGGCACAAACATTTGCAAATTCAACTGCATTTTTAAGTTTTGCACCCTCTATAAGCGCATGTATAAGCCCTCCTAAAAAGGCATCACCCGCACCCGTTGTGTCCACAACAGGGGTGTCCACTGCCGGCAAGTGTACAATCTCGCCATCCTCATACACATATGCCCCGCGCTTACCAACCGTCAAAACCAGCCTGCCCGCATAATCAATCAGCGCCTGCTTTTGGCTTTTAAAGTTTGGCAAATGCTTAATCTCTGTTTCATTCACAACAATCAAATCAGCGTTATCCAGCAAAGTTTTATCAAATTTCATGATTGGAGATGGGTTTAAAATGAATTTTATGTTGTTTTTCTTACAAATTTGAGAAACAAACAACACCGCTTGCTGCGGCACTTCCAATTCCGCCACAATGCAGTCGCATTTTTTTATTTCGTTTTCAATTTTTTGCAGATATTCTTCATCAACCGCATTATTTGCACCAGGCACCATAACAATCATGTTTGTTTTTTGTGATGAAAAAATTGTTGCAATACCACCAATTTCACCGCGCAATTTTTTTACATGCTTAACGTCCACCCTTTCCTCTTTAAGGTTTGCAAGTGCGCGCCTTGAAAATTCGTCATCGCCAACCGCACCAAACATTACAACTTGTTTGCCAAGCCTGGATAGCGCAACTGCCTTGTTCGCGCCTTTTCCGCCAAACTGAGTTGAAAAAGATTTCCCAACAATGGTTTCGCTTTCTTTTGGCAACACATTTGTGGTTGCAACAAAGTCTGTGCTAATACTTCCCAAAACCCCAACTTTTTTCATAATTTATCCTCCAAATGTGGTTTTTAATATAAAATTTTTAACTTTTTGATAATTTTTAGGGACAAAAACCAAATTTTTCCCTTTTTTATGTATTTCGCAAAAACACTGTCCATAGCGCTTATCTTTTTTGTCATCATTTATTTTTATGTCGCATTTCAATGTTTTAAACAAATTCGGCTTTAACAAAAATGCCGCGGCGCAACTATCGTGCAAAGCAAAACCAAAAGGCACGCTACCGTCTTGAAGATTTAAAAATATTTTCTTCAAAATCTCCGCATGCTCAGCATCCTTTAAAGATGCCAAAATCTCATCATCACAAACGGGCATGTTGTTTGCATTTTCAATTGGGCTAAGATAAATTTTCAAGCCGCTTTCCACCACACTTTTAGCCGCATCAACATCCCATGCAAAATTATACTCTGCAAACGGCGTTATGTTGCCAATTCCAGATATACTTCCGCCCATTATTATTATTTTTGCTATTTTTTTAACAATTTCTGGATGCTTTTTTATCAAAAGCGCAATATTTGTAAGCGGACCTATTGCCACCAAAGTTATCTTTCGTTTGCTTGAAGACAAAATTTTATAAATTTTTTCCTCTGCTACTTCTGTGGTGAACTTGGCATCACTTTGCTTTTCAACCTTCAATCCGCCCAGCCCACCTTCGCCATGAACATCGCTGGCATCAAGTTTTCTTTCACCATAAAGCGGCTTGCTGGCACCCACAGCCACAGACACCCATCTGGTTGCAAAATTTCTCAAAATAAAAATAGTGTTGTTGCAAACATTTTCAATCTTTGAATTCCCCGCAACAGTGCTCACAAGGCTAAGGCGCACTTTTTGCTGGTTTTTAAGCAGCATGATTAGCGCGCTTGCATCGTCTACACCGATATCACAATCCAAAATAATGTTTTTCATGTTTATATTATATTAAATTTATTTATTTTTTCAAAACAAATCGCAGTTGCGCTTCTCTATCTTTTTGCAATTTACGCTTCAATCTGTATGAGATAAAATTTTGACCTTTTTTTAATTTGTTTTTTTATGTTTTTTTGATAGAATTTATTTAAGGAGGAGAAAGATGACAGCAGAAGAATTTGCAAAAGAGTTTATAAATGATTTTCAAGAGGACCTAAAAAAACATCGCAACGAAGAATTTGGTTATTACTTTAATAAAGCCATTTTAAATACAGACCCAGATTTAAAGTTAATTAAACAAGAATTGAGTAAAATAGGTTACACGCTCATCAGTATTGAAGATGAGTTATGGAAACCTGTTCCCAAAAGTCAGGCTCAAAAGCCTTAAAATACTGAAAAAATTTTTAAATAAAAACCGCAATAAGTAACATCCATGCTTATATTTCTTGTTTATAAGCACAAAATCAATATTTTTTATATTTTTTTAAATAAAAACTTGATTGTTTTGCTTTAATAGATTATAATATCTTTAAATTCAACCAAGCCCAAAAGGCAATTTTAAAGCGGCGACGCTACACGGGTTGAATTTTTTTATTGGTTAAATTTTGATCTTTGTTTTGGCACGTGAAAATTGCTAATAAAAAACGTGTTTTTTGTTACCTCGCGACAAAAATACTTGACTTATTTATAAACTTTATATATCTTATACATAGAACGTTGGGAGAAATACGAATTAAGTTTCGGTGTCCTGTAATCACAACCCGCGCAAACTGCCTGTGCTGTGTCGTTCTTTTTTTTATTTATTTTATAAATTATATGATCTCGTATTGATGTTGTCGTCAATGTTAGAGATAAAGGGAACAAGCAATATGTTTATGAGGTCTCATTTAAATAAAAAATTCGCAACATTAACTCTAATTAGAGTTTTAGTTACTGCTACCTCAGGTCCCGATGACCTGAATAGTCAGCCCCAGCGAATTTCTATTAACATTATACTCAATTTAATTTAAAAAATCAACTGTTTTTGT
>ERZ1643251.4785-NODE-4785-length-11491-cov-15.625219_pt1 | contig 11491 bp, 13 predicted proteins | sample MGYA00579261_ERZ1643251 | MGnify/ENA primary metagenome ERZ1643251 (study PRJEB29033, sample SAMEA4952267) | chicken gut metagenome | biome: Broiler Chicken; feature: Gastrointestinal Tract; material: Caecum | place: Ireland | collected 2018 | study: Broiler... | reverse complement strand
GCCGCCCCTGCTCCATACTAAGCAGGATGCCCGTCTGTCTGTCGGCGCCGGGGCCTGGGAAAGAGGGCCGCCGCCCGGCGCTGTATTTCCTGCGGAAACCCCGGAGCCTCGGTTGAAAAACGGTTCCGTTTGGGATAAAATATGGAAAAACGCCGGAAGGCGAACCTGCAAAGGAAGCATCTGCCTATGAAGCCATTAATCACCGGCATTCTGGCCCACGTCGACGCCGGAAAGACCACCCTCTCGGAAGCCATGCTGTACTGCACCGGACGGCTCAAACGTCTGGGGCGCGTGGATCACCGGGACTCTTTTCTGGATACCCACAGCCTGGAGCGGGCCCGGGGCATTACCATTTTCTCCAAGCAAGCCCGCCTCACTGCAGGAGACACGGAAATCACCCTGCTGGATACGCCGGGACACGTGGATTTTTCTCCTGAAACGGAGCGCACCCTTCCGGTTTTGGACTGCGCCGTTTTGGTCATCAGCGGAACCGACGGCGTCCAGGCGCACACGCTGACCCTGTGGCAACTGTTGCGCCGGTATCACGTCCCCACTTTTTTATTCATCAACAAAATGGACCTGCCCGGCTGCGACGCCGCCGGCCTGATGCAGCAGATTAAGCAGCGCCTCTGCGACAGCTGCGTCAATTTCTCCCAATCTCCCCAGCAAACCGGAGAGGAGGCCGCCCTGTGCAGCGAGGGCGCTTTGGAAGAATTTGTTCAAACCGGGCAGGTCTGTCAAAGGACGCTGGCGGAGTTGGTCGCCCGGGAGCAGCTGTTTCCCTGCTTTTTCGGCTCGGCGCTCCGGCTCTCCGGAGTAGAGGCGCTTTTATCGGGACTGGACTCCCTCACCTCCCCCCCGGTCCTATCCCGCCCAATTCTCCGCCCGGGTTTATCAGATCGGACGGGATCCCCAGGGAAACCGCCTGACTTATCTGAAGGTCACCGGCGGCTGCCTGCCTGTACGCACCGCCGTGTCCTACCGCCTGCCGGAGGGAGAAGCGCTGGAGGAAAAGGTCAAAGAGATCCGGCTGTATTCCGGCTCCCGCTTTGAGGCGACGGCCCAGGCTCCTGCGGGAAGCGTCTGCGCCGTTCTGGGGCTGACTCGGACTTATCCGGGCCTACGCCTGGGCGCAGAGCAGGACAGCGGCTTCCAACCGGTCCTGGAGCCGGTGATGACTTACCGGCTTTGCCTGCCGCCGGGCTGCGACCCGGCGCAAATGCTGCCGAAGCTGCGGCAGCTGGAGGAAGAGGAGCCCCAGCTGCACCTCGTCTGGGACAGCCGCCTGCAGGAAATCCGGGCTCAGCTCATGGGACCGGTGCAGATTGAAATTCTAAAAAGCTTGGTTCAAGAGCGGTTCGACATTGCCCTCTCGGTGGAAGCCGGACAAATTTTGTATAAGGAGACCATCGCAGCGCCTGTGGAAGGCGTGGGGCATTTTGAACCCCTGCGCCATTACGCCGAGGTCCACCTGCTTCTGGAGCCCCTTCCGCCGGGCAGCGGCCTGGTATTCGACACCCGCTGCAGCGAAGATGTGCTGGAGCGGTCCTGGCAGCGGTTGATTCTCACGCATTTGCAGGAAAGAACCCATCTGGGCGTCCTCACCGGCTCTCCCATCACCGATATGAAGCTCACCCTGATGTCCGGACGGGCGCATCTGAAGCACACAGAGGGAGGCGACTTCCGGCAGGCCACCTACCGGGCCGTGCGCCAGGGCCTGATGCAAGCCCAAAGCGTCTTGCTGGAGCCCTGCTACCGCTTCCGTCTCACCCTCCCCCAGGCACAGCTGGGCCGGGCCATCGGAGACCTGCGGGCCATGTCCGCCGCTTTTACCCAAGAGCAGGAGGAAGACCTGGCCGTTCTCACCGGCACGGTTCCGGTTGCGGCTCTGGGCGACTATGCCACAACTGTAGCATCCTATACCCGGGGACGCGGACGGCTCAGCTGCTCGCCCGGCGGCTACGTCCCCTGCCGGGACCAGGAGCAGGTGGTGCAGTCGTTGGGCTATGACCCCGAGGCGGATCTGGAGCACACGCCGGATTCTGTTTTCTGCGCCCACGGGGCCGGTTTCACCGTAAAATGGCAGGAGGTTCCGGCCTACATGCATTTGGAATCCTGTCTTCGCCCGGAAGTCCCCCAAGCGCCGGCGCCACCTCCCAGGGTCAATCTGGACGACCGGGAGCTGGAAGCCATCATGGAGCGGGAATTCGGCCCCATTCGCCGCCCGGTATACCGGAGCGCATCTCCGGCGGCGCCTGCAGCGCCTCCCCCGCCGGCGCCGGACCGGCGAGAGTATCTGATCGTAGACGGCTATAACATCCTCTTCGCCTGGGATGAGCTGCGGGACCTGGCGCAAGAGGATTTGGAAGCTGCCCGGCAAGCCCTGATGGACATGCTCAGCAATTACTGCGCCTTTAAAAACCGAGAGGTCATTTTAGTTTTCGACGGCTATCAGGTGAAAGGCAACCGGGGCGAACGATTCCGGTACCACAATCTTTTTGTGGTATACACCAGGGAAAACGAAACCGGCGATATGTATATTGAGTCCCTGGTCCGGGGAATCGGCAAGCACGACCGGGTCTGGGTCGCCACCTCCGACAGCCTGATTCAGCTCTCCGCCTTTCGCACCGGTGTGCTGCGCCTCTCGGCCCGGGAGCTCAAGGCTGAAATTGAGACTGTCCGGGGTGAGATGAACACCCTGCTGCAGTCTCTGGACCGCGCCCAGGCCGTCGCCCGGCAGAAGGAAATCAGGCAACAAATTCCAGAGGAGATTTTGCGTCTTCTACCCGATTGATCCCTTCGGCATAAAAATGCCCCAGGCCGCCTTCTCCGGCAGCCTGGGGGCAAGGGAGTATGTACAAACAGGTCCGTCAATCCTCCAGGGCCATGGTCTGCTGGCAGTAGCGCATGATGGAGCGACGGGTCACAATGCCGATAAACGCGTTTTTATCATCGATCACCGGGACAAAATTTTGTTCGCTCGCCCGGTTGATCAGGTCCTGCATGGTCGTCGTCACACTCACCGGCACATTGTCCCGCCGGTGGGCGATTTCCATAATCCGGTGATTTTCGGTCTGCCGCAGATCCATCCCACACAAATTCTTGACCGCCCAGAGCATATCTCCCTCTGTCAGCGTGCCGCAGTATTCGCCCTTCTCATTGAGTATCGGCAAAGCGGCGTAACCGGCCGCTTCCATGCGCTCCAGTGCCTGCCGCAACGTACTATTATCGTCCAAATAAACGCACATGCTTTTTGGCGTCAGGAAAAATAAGATATTCATGGATTCGCTCCTTTTGCTGGACCCAAACGGGGTCCGGTTTTCTTCCATTTCATTATAACACAGATCCAAATAAAATTGGTATTAAAAATCTATGAAGTTGCCACAGAGAGCCCAGAAAAAACGGGCCTGTCTTTGTTGAAAATGCCGACAATATAAAATACGTAAAGCAATATCTGTTTCTTCGTGTATACTTGGCAAATTCATTATATATTACACCATACCGCAAGGCACGTCTTTTCTCCGCATTTTCCCTCTTTTTCTGTCGGTCTTCACACAGGTCGCCGGAAATGTATTAAAATAAGCCTTGTAAATGCTACAGACAGGAGAGCTGATCCATGCAGCAGCTCAAAAATTTACTCTTTCAGTTTGGACTTTATCCATCCTACCGGTGTCACAAATATGTCTTGGCCACCGTAGAAATCGCCCTCCGAAATCCGGCCCTGCTCCAAAACGCAAATAAAAACTTGTATCCCCTCGCCGCCGCCCGCTGCGGCTGCACCAGCGCCGCTCTCGCCCGGGGCATCCGCAGCGCCGTCGCCCGGGCTTGGGAAATGAACCCGGCGCTTTTTCGCGAGATTTCAGGACGAAACATATCCCAACCGCCCTGTGCAGAGGAATTTCTTCAAATGCTTTGCCGCTATTTTCGGGATTGCCTCCTCCCCGAAACGCAAGCGTCCTCCTGCAACGTCTCGCCGGAAGCATCGCAGAAATTGAAAACGCCGTCGACTTGAAACGCATACCATAATTTTCGTCCGTTTCCGAAAAATGATTCGCATATCCCAGGCGCAGCGGGTGAAACTAGGCTTGCGGGAACGAATTTGACCAAACCGGACATATTCCGACCCGAAAGACGAAAAAAGGAGATGCAAAGAAATGAAGAGCAACAATCAGATCAACATTCCTGAAGCTCGCGCTGCCATGGATAAGTTCAAGATGGAGGCCGCCAGCGAGGTCGGCGTCAACCTGAAGGAAGGCTACAACGGCGACCTCACCAGCCGCGAAGCCGGTTCCGTGGGCGGCCAGATGGTCAAGAAAATGATCGAGGCTTACGAGCAGAACCTGAAGTAAGAAGTGTCCCTCTCAGGCGCGCCGCAGCAGCGGCGCGCCTGATCCATACCGGTTCTCCGGCAAAAAGTCAAAAAACTCCCCTAAAATTCCCCATTTTTCTGGGGCTTTTCCCGTTGATTTCCCTTCGGCTTCTTCGTACAATAGAGCCGTACCAGCTTTCATCTTCCCTTCCCAACTTTACTGATCAGAAAGGATGATTCCTATGTTAAACCCCAGAAAAGTCGCTGTGGTAGGCTGCGGCTTTGTAGGCGCTTCCATTGCCTTTAGTCTGATGCAAAAAAGCCTGTTTTCTGAAATGGTCCTGATTGACGCAAACCAGGAAAAAGCGGAAGGCGAGGCCATGGATTTGAGCCACGGGCTGCCCTACGCTTCGGCCATGGACATTTACGCCGGTACCTACGAAGACCTGGCCGACAGCGCTCTGGCCATCATCACGGCCGGGGCCAATCAGAAACCCGGTGAAACCCGTCTGGATTTGATTGAGAAGAACGTAAAAATTTTGAAATCCATCATCCCTCAAATTACGGCCACCTCTTTTGAGGGCATTCTCATGGTGGTCTCCAATCCGGTGGACATCCTCACTTACGAAGCGCAACGCATCTCCGGATACCCCATCCACCGGGTCATCGGCTCCGGAACCGTTCTGGACACAGCCCGGTTGAAATACCTGCTCAGCCGCCTTCTAAACGTGGACAGCCGGAATGTACACGCCATGATCATCGGCGAACACGGCGACAGCGAGCTGGCCGTCTGGAGTCGGACCAACATCTCCGGCATCGACCTGGCAGATTTTTGCAAGGTCCGGGGACACGAGAACTACCAGGCGGAGATGGAGGAAATTTACAAAGAGGTGCGCAACAGCGCCTATGAGATTATCTCCCGGAAGGGCGCCACTTATTACGGCATCGCCATGGCGGTGGCCCGGATCGCCGAATGCATCGTCCTGGATCAGCAGGCAGTTTTGCCGGTATCCACGGTCCTGCAGGGCACCTACGGCCTGGAGGGACTGGCTCTGAGCATTCCCGCCGTTTTAGGCAAGGACGGCGTGGAGCATGTTTTGGAAACGCCCCTGAGCCGGGTGGAGCTCCAAGAGCTTCACGCCTCCGCCGCTCAGCTGAAAAAGGTCATTTCGGATTTGCGGGCCAAGGGCCTGGAATAAAAACGGGAGGCGCTGCCGGGATTGAAAACCGGCAGCGCCTTCGCTTTTTATTTTAAGTTGTGTTCAATATGCCGCTGGATGCGGTTCATAATCATGTCCAAAGCCACCAGATTTTTGCCGCCCTCCAGAACCACCAAATCTGCAAACTTTTTGCTGGGCTCCACGTACTGATCGTGCATGGGCTTTACCGTAGCCTGATACTGCAGAAGGACCGACTCCATGGAGCGGCCGCGCTTGTTCACATCCCGCTTAATCCGGCGGCACAGCCGGATGTCGGCATCCGTATCCACAAAAATTTTAATGTCCATGAGATCCCGCAGCGCTTTGTTCTCAAAAATCAGAATCCCTTCCACCATAATGACGCTTTTCGGCACCAGGTGAATCACCTGATCGCTCCGATTGTGCACCGTAAAATCATAGACCGGACAATCCACCGCCCGACCGGCCCGAAGCTCCTTCAGCTGACGGACCATCAGCTCCGTCTCAAAGGCCGCCGGCTCATCATAATTCAGCTTACACCGCTCTTCATACGGCAGCTCATGATGCGCCCGGTAGTAATTGTCGTGACTCAACACCGTGATTTCGCTGCCGAATTGCCCCATCAGATTTTTCATCAAGGTGGTCTTCCCGCTGCCGGTTCCCCCTGCAATGCCGATCACCAAAACATCCATGATTTCTCCTCCCTCTGCCCCGTCAGTTTGTTTTGCCTTATTATAGCGGATTGCGTCGGAAAAAGAAACCGTTTCGCAGATTATATTTTCTCTCGGGACGCCAAATATGCCTTCCGGCCCGTTTCGTACAGATTCCGGCCCAAGGTGTCGATCACCACCGTAACCGGGAAATCCTCCACCTCCATCCGCCGGATGGCCTCTGCGCCCAGATCCTCATATGCCACAACCTCCGCCTTTTTGACGCACCGGGCCAGCAGAGCCCCGGCCCCGCCGATGGCGGCAAAGTACACCGCACCGAATTCCTTCATCGCGTCGACTACGCCCTGATCCCGTTTCCCCTTGCCGATCATGCCGGTGGAACCGGCGGCAATGACCTTGGGCGCGTATGCATCCATACGGTAGCTGGTGGTCGGACCGCAGGATCCGACTGCATGCCCCTTTTGCGCAGGCGTGGGACCCGCATAGTAGATGACCGCCCCATTGACGTCAAAGGGGAGCGGCTCGCCCCGGTCCAGCAGCTCCACCAACCGCTTGTGCGCGGCGTCCCGCGCGGTGTAAATGGTGCCGGTGAATAAAACCGTATCCCCGCACCGCAGCTGCCTGGCCTGTTCTCTGGTCATGGGAGCCGTCAGCCTGTATTCCATTTTATAACACCTCCGATTCGTGTCTCGTCACATGGCAGTTGATGTTGACCGCCACAGGCAGGCTCGCCATGTGTACCGCAGCCACCTCAATGTGCACGGCCAAAGCTGTGGTCCGGCCGCCCAATCCCTGCGGCCCAATGCCCAGGGCGTTTATCCGGTCCAGAAGCTCTCGCTCCATGGCGGCATAAAACGGATCGGGGTTCGGCTCCCCGGCGGGCCGGAGGAGCGCCCGCTTGGCCAGTTCTGCCGACCGGTCAAAGCAGCCGCCGATGCCCACGCCCACCACAATCGGCGGGCAGGGGTTGGGTCCCGCTTCCTCCACTGTCTTTACCACAAAGTCCTTGACTCCCTGCGCCCCATCCGAGGGACGGAGCATGGCGATGCGGCTCATGTTTTCGCTGCCTGCGCCTTTTGGGGCTACCGTGATTTTCAGGCGGTCTCCCGGCACCAGGCGGGTGTACACGATGGCCGGCGTATTGTCCTTGGTGTTGACCCGGCGGAGGGGGTCGGCCACCACAGAGCACCGTAGTCCCGCCTCCAGATAGCCTCGACGCACGCCTTCATGGACAGCTTGCTCCAGATCGCCCTGAATATGGACCTCCTGGCCCACATCGAGAAAAACACAGGCGACGCCGGTGTCCTGACAAATGGGCAGCTGCTCCTCCTCTGCAATTTCATAATTTTCCACAATTCGGTCCAGAATGCCCCGGGCCGGCTCCCAGGGCTCCTGCTCCCGGCTCCGGGTGATGCATGCCCGCACATCCTCCGGCAGATTCCGGTTGGCGCTCATACACAGCCGGGCCACGGCCTGGGAAATGGCTTCCCCTTTGATCTCCCGCATGGCTACGTTCCTTTCCATTGCTCATATTTCCAGGCGGTCCTGCCGCCGGGATTCGATAACATTATACCGAATATATCTACGACTTGCAAGTCCCTTCCCGAAAATCCAAGCTCTTTTCCTTTGCAAGAGCCTCGGCAATCCGGTCCAGCGCCCGGTCCAGGGTCTGCCGGGGGCAGGCCAGATTCATCCGCATAAAGCCCGCGCCCTCCTGGCCGAACCAGTCCCCGGCATTCATGGCGACCCCCGCCTTCCAGGTGAAAAAGTCGGACAGCGCTTTGGGCTCCATACCCATAGCCCGGCAGTCCAGCCACATCAAATAGGTTCCCTGGGGCACAATCAGCCGGATCTGCGGCATCTCCGCCTCCAAGCGCCGCTGCAAATGCGCCACCTGCGCGGACAAGTACGAAAGGAGCTGATCCAAATAGTCATCCCCCGCCTCGTAGGCAGCAAGATACGCGTACATCCCCAGCATGTTCAAGTTGTCTCCATGGTTGACCGCCAAAACCCGGCGGAACCGCTCAGCCAGCCCGGCGTCCGGCGCGATCACCGCCGCAGCCTTCATAGCGGCCAGATTGAAGGTCTTGCTGGGCGCCACGGCCGTCAGGCAGCCGGGAATCACCGAAGCCGCCGGGATATGACGGCTTCCGGCGTATACAAAGTCCCCGTGAATTTCGTCGGCAAAGAGAATCACCTGATGCCGGCTGCAAATTTCCCCAATCCGTACCAGCTCTTCCCGGGTAAATACTTTCCCCACCGGATTGTGGGGGCTGCACAAAAGCATCAGCTTGGCTTTGGGATCGGCCGCCCGGCGCTCTAAGTCCTCCCAGTTCACCTGGTACCGTCCATCCTGAAGCAAAAGCGCGTTGTTGGAGACCTCCCGCCCCTGCTGCTCCACCGCTCCGGTAAAGGGCCCATACACCGGTCGCTGGAGAATCACCCGGTCTCCCGGCTCCGTAAACGCGGCGACGGCGGTGTAAAGGGCGGGAACCACACTGGATATGGGAATGACCTCGGCCTGCCCGATGTCCCAGTGATGGCGTCGGCTTTGCCAGGCGGCAGTGGCCTCCCGAAAAGCGGGGGGCACCGCCGTATAGGCGTAAATGCCGAAAGCCGCCTTTTCCAGCACCCGGTCGATCACCGGTTTGGGGCAACGAAAGTCCATGTCCGCCACCCACATGGGGATGGCCTCCGGATTACCGGGTATCCGGTCCCATTTCACACTGTCCGTGTTCCTTCGGTCTATGATTTCATCAAAGTTATATTTCATGTACGCCTCTCCTTTCGAGCCAAGCAGTCAAAAAAGCCGCCGTCCGCTCCATCGCATGCGCCGTCACCTCCAACGGCAGGTCCTGGGCGGCGGGAACGTGGATAAAACCCGCCGGTATGCCTCCGGCCCTTGCCAAGAGCCGGTACAGAAGGCAATTGCAAACATAAGAACCGGCTGTGAGGGAAACCTCCGCCGGAATTTCCTCCCGGTTCAGAGCCTCCGCCAACGCCAAAACCGGCAAACCGGAAAAATACGCCGCGGGCCCATTCGGATCCAGAAGGGTATCCACCGGCCGGTCGCCGTCGTTGTCGGGAATTTGAGCATGGGCATAGTTGATGCCGACCTTTTCCAAGGAGATTTTTTTCCGTCCCGCCGCCAGGCCCAGACAAACCACGGCATCCGGCCGCTCCTCCCCCATCCGCTCCAGCAGCAGCGCCGGCGCCCGGCGGAAGGAAACCGGCAGCTTCGCCGTCACAAGCTCCGTCTCTCCTACGGTGCAGGGTAACCCCTTCAGGCAGTCATAGGACGGATTTTCACAGCTGCCGCCGAAGGGTTCAAAGCCGGTAAACAAAATCTTCACGCGTTTCCCTTCTTTCTCCATTGCTACTTATTTTATATCGGAAAACCGGGAAAAAAGCAACCCCTACCGGTGGGTTTTCCCGCCCGGCGCTGCATCGGGGACTTTCCGGCGCAGCCCAAAAAACTGCTTGCAAACGTATGACAGGCGTGGTATACTGACCTCAGCAATCAGGCAATCGGCCTGTAGGGAAAGGGTGAAAGCATGAACAAGTGATTTGATTTCGACTGTGCAGAATTGCTCCGGCAGTCCGGCTGTGGCCGGGCTTTGTTCTGCTGCCGAATTCAGATCGCTGTCCCTGCTTTTTCCCTGTTTTTCTTTTGAAACAGGGTCGTGGTGCGTCTGCCTTCGGCATAGCCGGAGGCAGATTTTATTTTCTGGAGGGATGCACATATGCTGCAAATCAATCATTTGTCTGTGACTCATATCCGGGACCTGCGACCAATTGTAACGGACTTCTCCCTGGTCCTGCAGCCGGGGGAAAAAGCCGCCGTCATCGGGGAAGAGGGAAACGGTAAATCCACCCTGCTGAAGCTGATTTACGACGATTCCCTGGTGGCCGGATACGCCGAATGGACCGGCCAAATTCTCCGGGGGCAAAACCGTCTGGGTTACCTGCCCCAGGAACTGACGCCGGAGGAGCAAGCCCAAACGGTTCAAGCCTATTGGTCCTGCCGGTCGCCGCTTTCCGCGCCGGAAGAAGCCGCTCTTTTGAAGCAGCTGGACCTGCCGGAGGCCCTTGCCACTTGGGACCGGCCCCTCAGCCGGCTGTCCGGCGGAGAACGGATCAAGCTCCAGCTGGCCCGGCTTCTGACCGCCCAGCCGGACATTCTGCTGTTGGACGAGCCGTCCAATGATCTGGACCTGACGGCGCTGGAATTTTTGGAACACTTCCTATCCACATGGCCCGGCGCTGCGCTCTTCGTATCTCACGATGAAACGCTAATCCGAAATACCGCCAACGTCATCGTCCATCTGGAGGCCTTGCGCCGGAAAACCGCGCCGCGGGCCACCGTAGCCCGCCTACCCTACGATCAGTACGTCGAAGGACGGCAAGCCAAATTCCGCCATCAGGCTCAGGTCTCCCGCCAGGAGCACGCTGAATTTCAAAAACGAATGGACCGTTTTCTGCGCATCCGGAACCAAGTGGAACACCAGCAGGCCTCCATCAGCCGTCAGGACCCCCACGGCGGCCGTCTCTTAAAGAAAAAAATGCACGCCATTCAGTCTATGGGCCGCCGGTTCGAGCAGGAGAAGGCCAAACTGACCCAAATGCCGGAGCTGGAGGAGGCCATTTTTCTCCGCTTCCCCGATTCGGCCAAGATTCCCCAGGGAAAGCGGGTGCTGGAATTTCAGCTTCCCCGTCTGGAAGCCGGAGGACGCACGCTATCCCGGGACATTCACCTCACCATAACCGGACCGGAGAGAATCGGCATCATCGGGCCCAACGGCTGCGGGAAAACCACCCTGCTTCGCCAAATCGCCCAATGTTTTTCCGAGCGGCAGGACGTGACGGCGGCATATATGCCCCAAAATTACGGAGAAGTTTTCGATCTGTCCGCCACACCGGTCGATTTTCTAAACCGATCCGGCAGCCGGGCAGAGGCCACCCAAATTCGGAATTACTTGGGCAGTCTCCGGTTTACCACCCAGGAGATGGAGCACCCTCTCGCCGGTCTCTCCGGGGGGCAGAAAGCCAAGGTGCTTTTCCTGCAGATGATTCTGCAGGGCGCCAATGTTCTAATTTTGGACGAACCCACCCGAAACTTTTCGCCGCTGTCCGGGCCGGTCATCCGAAGCATCCTCTCGGATTTCGGCGGCGCCATTCTGAGCGTCTCCCACGACCGACTATACCTGGAAGAGGTCTGCCAAACCGTCTATGCGCTGACGCCGGAGGGTTTGGAGCGGCTCTGGCGCCGGTAGCGCGGATCGAGTAGGAGGGGCGAAAGCCCCGACCTCCCACACCACCGTGCGTACGGTTCC
>ERZ1643251.4783-NODE-4783-length-11499-cov-3.986805_pt1 | contig 11499 bp, 8 predicted proteins | sample MGYA00579261_ERZ1643251 | MGnify/ENA primary metagenome ERZ1643251 (study PRJEB29033, sample SAMEA4952267) | chicken gut metagenome | biome: Broiler Chicken; feature: Gastrointestinal Tract; material: Caecum | place: Ireland | collected 2018 | study: Broiler... | reverse complement strand
GGTTTTTCTTCCTGGAGCGGAGTTTCCTGTTTCTTATATCCCGAAAGAATATAGTCGCCGGTATATTCAGGCTTTTCGTTTATATCGTCTTGTCCCGGAGTGTTAAAAATAAGTTTATCGGCAAGATTATTTTCAGGATCCGCCTTCTTAGCGTCGAAACCGGTGGCGATAACGGTAACTATGGCTTCGTCTTTCATGGAATTGATAAGTCCGAGTCCGTGAATGATATTGGCTTCGGGCGCCACTATGTTGGAGATCGCTTCCAAAGCCTTCTTAATATCGTTACCCGAAATATTGACGTCGCCCGTTACGCTTACGATAAGTTGCGTCGCACCCTCGATGTTGGACTCTAAAAGAGAAGAACTTGCCGCCTGTCTCAGAGCTTCCATAACTCTGGTTTCTCCCTTTGCCCGTCCCACTCCGATATGAGCGGTACCCTTGTTTTTTATAACGGTTTCGAGATCTGCAAAATCGAGGTTGATCAAAGCGGGTTTTGCCACGATATCGATTATCCCGATAATACTGTTGTGCAATACTCCGTCGGGAATTTGTACCACTTTTATCATAGGCGTATTTGCCGGCAGAAAACTGAAGGCTTTTTCGTTGGGGATAACTATCAGTACGTCGGCTTCTTTACTTAATTTTTCGATACCCTCTTCCGCCACTATCATCTTGGGACGACCTTCGTAATCGAAAGGCTTGGTAACCAAAGCTATGGTAAGAATACCGAGTTCTTTGGCTATGCTCGCTACCACCGGAGCGCCGCCGGTACCCGTTCCTCCGCCCATTCCCGCCGTTACGAATACGAGATTGGCACCTTCCAGGGCTTCTTTTATTTCTTCTCTGGATTCGTTGGCTGCCTGTTCTCCAACGGAAGGTTTACTTCCCGCTCCCAATCCGTGGGTAAGTTTGCTACCTAATTGAATTTTTTTATCTGCAAGCACGCTGTTTAACGAAGTCATATCGGTATTGCAAGCGATAAATTCCACGCCTTCCACGTTGGCTGCTTTAAGACGGTCGACAGCGTTACAACCTCCGCCGCCTACGCCTATAACCTTAATTTTTACTACTTCGTGCGCGGGTTCGGAAGCGTCGGCACTTTTATTGATGAAATCCATTTCAGTTCCTCCTGTATATCTTAGCTAACAGTTTTTCCCAAAAATTCGGTTTTACGGACCGATTTATTTTATCGCATAATCCTGCTAAAGCAAAATTTTTACAACCTTCTAAATTTATCGCGTCTGAAGTGAGTATTTCTATTTCTCTTCCGATTTGATCTTCGAAAATTTCCTTTACGCCCCTTATCGAACAGATATCCGAACCCGTCAGATATACCGGCGTTTCTTTTTCTCCCGAATAGGCGTTTACGGTTTCGGCAATTACCGAAGCTATGTATAGCAAAGTTTCTATAATTCTCGTATTAACTTCCCTGACGGGAAAATGATTGCCGAGGAAGGAATACTTCAATTCCGGCGTAAACGCCAGATTGAGATTACTTTGCATAATCAATCCGTCCGCGAAATCGTCCGTACAGTTCAATAAATCGGTTACGGAATATATAACGTCGTTATATCCGAAAAATCGGGATGTAACCGCAATCGGGGACTTTCCGCTGCAAGACGCTATATCGGTATGCCCTCTGCCGAAAACGATGAATATTTTATCCCCTTCGGGTAAAAATCTTGCGGCATTGTGAGCTACGGCAGTCGGGAAGGAACAATATTCGAAATTTTTCAAGCAACGTTTTGCGCAGTTGTCGAAAAGCTCCTTTACCGCGGGTCTGAGATAACCCACAGAAGCCGTAACGTAAAGGGAATCGGTCTTTTCCCCTATCGGATCGTACATTATCGGATTATAAAAAGATTTATAAAAAATAGGAGTACGTTCTACGGGAAGATGGCCTCTCACTTCCTTGCCGCAGGAAGACAAAAGCTTTTGCACGTCTTTTTCGGTAACCGTCCCACCGTCTATACGAATTTGGTTTTCCACAAGATCGTAGTTATAAAAAATACCGGGCAAAAGCACGAAAGCTCTGTCTTCGGTCAAACCGTATCTGTTTTCGGTATCCGCATATAAGGACCTTATTTTCTCGAAAACCTCTTCAGAGGAACGGAAGCCTTCGTTATCGAACCCGGAAAAAGGAACGCTGTTTTCGGCATAAAAAACGTAGCCGGTCTCGCTTCTTTCCGATAAAACCAACCTTATAAGCCCGTTTTCTACGCATAAAACAGAAATTAAACGCAAAATCTTTCTCCAATAAGTATTATTAAAAAATTATAATATAAATTTAAAATATAGTCAAGTACCGTATGGATAATGTAAAAACGAATTTCAGTCGATAACCGCACCGAAGCGGTCGGGATAAGAAAGAGCGACGTACTCGTCGTATGCAGAATAAATATCTTCTTTTACGTTACTTTGAGAAATAACCCATTTTGCCTTCGTTTCTCTCAAAGTCAAAGTTAATGCGTCGTCGTCGATAGAGACGGTTTCGATAAGTTGCGGCAAAGCCTCTTCTTCGATATTTTTATCGATAAGAGCGTTTGCCATCGTGCGCAGATAAATACATTCCTTTACGTCGAAAGTTTCATAAACCTCGAAACCCGTCACGTTTATGAGCAAATAATTATTTTGCGACAATTCCTGCGCTTCGTATATTTTTCCTCTCTGAAAATCCTTATCGGTGGGAACGTAAAGTTGTTTTCCCTCTGCAGAATAGACTTTCAGACAAAAAACAGGTATTCTTTCCTTAACGTAAACCACCACTTCGTTGGGGAATATTCTTTCGATATCGGTGACGACTATGGAATTATCATCGAAAAAAGCGGATACTTTTTCCTTGATTTCCGTTTCTTTGAGATTGAAAATATTTTTTTGTTTGTTAAGTCCGGAAGCTTCCAGAATACCCGCTTCATCGGCAAGGGCCGTCTTATTCAGAAAGACAATGCTGACGTGGCGCACGGTAAAAATTTGTCCGCACGCTACGATCAAGGCAATTACCAGTAAACTGGCTATGATGAGAATATATTTCTTTTTCATCTTCTGATTATATCGGCTCCGACGCTTCTTAAAATAATTTCCATATTTTCGTATCCGCGGTCAATGTGATAAACGTCTTTGACTACCGTAGTCCCGTAAGCGTTCAAGCCCGCCAGTACCAAAGCCGCTCCTCCCCTGAGATCCTGTGCGTAAACCTCTGCTCCGTGTAATCTTTCTACTCCTTTGATTACTGCGGTACGACCGTTGATTATTATATCCGCTCCCATCTTGGTTAATTCGGTTACGTGGCGAAAACGGTTTTCGAAAATGTTTTCGGTAAATACGCAAATTCCGTCGCTTACTGTCTGTAAAGCCATCATAGGAGCCTGTAAGTCGGTGGGAAACCCGGGATGCGGTTGCGTAGTTATCCTCTGTACCGCCGTCGGTCTTCCGTTCGCCTTTATATGTATATTATCACTGTTTTGGGTTATAATGCAAGAAGTTTTTGCCAATTTCGACAAAAGCGCCCTCATATCGCCGTGCTTTGCGCCCTTCAGTATTATTTCCCCTCCGGTTATAGCCGCGGCTATTGCATAAGTTCCGGCAACTATTCTGTCAGGCATAGCCCTGTATGTGGTGCCTTTAAGACTTTCCACGCCGGTTATTCTTACCGTGGAAGTTCCCGCTCCGGAAATTTTGGCGCCCATCTTGTTGAGGAAATTCTGTAAATCGACTATCTCGGGTTCGCAGGCTGCGTTATGCAGAACGGTGGTCCCCTCCGTAAGAACCGCGGCAAGCATAAGATTTTCCGTGGCGCCTACGCTCGGATAATCCAAAATCACGTCTCCGCTCTGCATATCCGTAGCGTCGCAATAAATATAACCGCAGGATTCCTCGATTTTTACGTTAAGGTCTCTCAGCCCTTTTATATGTATGTCTATCGGACGTAAACCTATGTCGCATCCTCCGGGATAAGCGACTTTGGCACACTTTTTCCTCGATAATACCGACCCGAGCAAAAAAACCGAACTTCTGAGTTCTTTCGCCAGTTCGTTCGGTATTTCGCAGGAATAGAGCCTTGACGCATCTATGGTGACCTTATCCCCGACCATTTCCGCTTTGGCTCCGAGTTTTTGGATTATTTTTATCATATTTTTCACGTCGGTAAGAAGCGGAACATTTGTTATTTCCACTTTTTCGGCGCTTATTATCGCCGCCGCAAATAACGGCAACACGGTATTTTTCGCACCGTGTATTTCCACCTCACCGTAAAGACTTTTCCCGCCGTTTATCAGAAATTCGCTCATCTGCCCCCCTTGCTTGCTTTTGACGAAGTTCTTCGGGGGTTTAGCTCCCTAAAAAAACCTTATCGATACATATTATGGTTTAATTTCCCCGTTGGTTACGCGCGCTACGTTATAAACCAATCCCGAAACGAACATATAAGTCATAAGCCCCGTTCCCCCGGCGCTAATCAGCGGCAAAGGAACGCCCGTAGGCGGAATGGAACCCGTTACCACAGCCATGTTTATAATCACTTGTAATGCGGTAACCGAAATTATACCGGCGCAGAGCAAACTGTAAAATCGGTTTTTAGCGTTCATAGCCGTTCTTATCCCCACGAATATGTACAGGGCAAAAATGGCTATAACGAATACGCAACCGACCACTCCCGTTTCTTCCGCGATAACCGAAAAAATAAAATCAGATTCCGCAAAAGGCAAAAAAAGATATTTCTGACGACTGGCAAACAGTCCTACTCCGAACAAACCTCCGTTTCCGAGCGCGTAGTAGGATTGAATAAGCTGATATCCTTCGCCTTTCGGGTTTTGCCACGGATCGAGGAAAGCAAGCAGTCTTTTTACCCTGTACGGTTCCATAATTATCAGTACCGGAACGGCTATCGCAAGCACCGCCGCAACTGGTATAAAATATTTTTTCGGCAGCCCTGCAACGAAAGTCAATATAAGTACCGCACCCGCCACGCAGACGGTTATGCTCATATTCGGTTCCGCCATAATCAGCCCTGCGATAATCAATGAGCATAAAACCGGAATAATCATATTCCCGAGCTTTACGGGAGGATATTCCGACATATAGGAGGCAAGAAAAATCATCAGACCGAATTTCGACAGTTCTGACGGTTGAATGGTGGTAAAACCGAGATTTAACCACCTGGTTGCGCCGTAACTTTCCACCCCGAGTCCCGGAACGAAAACCAATCCGAGCAAAACCATACTCGCTATCAGTATCGGTATCCGCGCCTTATGAAGCCATTCCGGTTTTATTCTTCCCGCAACCACCATAAGTATCAGTCCCGCCGCAAAAGCGACGGCTTGTTTCTTTACATAAAAGAACGGATCGTTCAGATTTATTTCGGCAGAATAACTGCTTGCCGAATAAATCATTACCATACCTATTGCGGCAAGTGTTACAGTAGTTATCGGAAGAAGATACCGTTCGTGAAATTTAAGCTTTGATCGCATAAACCAACTGTTTGAATTTTTCGCCTCTTTCGGCGTAGCTTTTATATCTGTCGAAACTTGCGCAACACGGACTCAGCAAAACGTTGTCTATCCCCTCTTTTTCCGAAAGAACCTGAACGCAATCGGCTAAAGTAGGCAATATCTTTGCGTCGGGATAACCCATCTTCAAAGCCGAATTGTAAATTTTTTCGGCATTGGCTCCCGTTATCGCTACCGACTTTACTTTTTCGTCGAGATTTTCGAAAAAATCGCAGAAATCTTCCTTCTTGTCGCTCCCTCCCATAATAAGGCCTACCGTCCCTTCCAGACTTTCTATCGCAAAACGGCAGGCGTGTATATTGGTGCCTTTGGAATCGTTATAATAATTTTTCCCGTTTATGGTGGTGACGTATTCTATCCTGTTAGGCAAAAGCGAATATTCCTTTATCAGTTTTCCCATCGCCTCTTTTTTCACACCCGCTATCGCCCCTACGTTGAGAGCGACGAGAAAATTGAATTTGTTGTGTTCTCCTCTGAGTTTACTTTCCTTTACGTGGCAAATGCCCACGTCGTCAAACATATAAAAGTTATCTTTTACGTAAACTTCACTCATTCTCGACCTGGTGCTTACGGGAATACGTTTTGCGGGAGTGTTCTTTACGAAACTTCTTGCGGCTCCGTCTTCGTTGTTGAAAATAAGATAATCCGCAGGAGTCTGATTGGCGCAGATTCTTTTTTTCATTTCTTGATATTCGGTGTAACTGACGTACCTGTCGAGATGATCGGGTGCGAGATTGAGTATTACCGCCACGTCGGCTTTTGTCTCCGATACGTGTTCGAGCTGAAAACTGCTTACCTCTATAACCGCCCAGTCGAGTTCGGTTCCGTCGAGAACCACCTGAGAAACAGGATAACCGATGTTTCCCATAGCTTTTGCCCTTAATCCTGCAAAATTAAGTAATTTTTCTATCATCGTCACACAGGTGGTTTTTCCGTTGGTGCCGGTTACCATTATTTTTTTACAAGCAAGAAATCTCGCTCCGAGTTCCAGTTCGCTCCAGACGGGTACTGAATTTTCTTCACAGAATGCCAGAAGTTTGTGATTTAACGGAATGGATGGACTTACAACGACAAGTTCGGGGATATACCCTTCGGGTAAACTATGTACGCAGATAAATTCGCTTATATTGAGTTTCAGATCGTCGTCGTAGCATAAAACTTCCGCCCCCTCTCTTTTCAGAAGATATGCCGCGCTTATCCCGCTGGATTGCATTCCGGCTACCAATACCTTTTTTCCCTGTAAATTCACTTTGCACCTCCTCAGACAATCAGTAAAGCCACCGTTCCGGCAATAGCCGTTATAACGGAGTAGAAAGTAACTATCTTGCTTTCGTTATAACCTTTCATTTCGAGGTGGTGGTGCAGCGGTGCCATAAGAAAAATTCTTTTCTTACGCAGCTTAAAAACCAACACCTGTAATATTACTGATATGCCGCTTACAACGAACATTATTCCCACCAGAAGTATAAGAAGCGGATTTTTTGTAAACAACGGAATCACCGCACACAAAGCCCCGAGCGCAAGCGACCCCGTATCTCCCATAAAGACTCTTGCCTTATAGGAATTAAACCATAAAAAAGACGCAAGACCGCCTATAAAAGACGCAACGAGTATGGTCAGATTATACAATTCCGACGCGTAAAGAGTATTCCCCGAATCGACTTGGGTAAGATACCCTTCGTAAAGTAAAATTCCGAAAAAAACCAGATAAACAATAACCGTACTGCCTGCCAGTCCGTCAAGTCCGTCGGTCAGGTTGACGCAGTTGGTGGTAGCTATATAAACGAGAAAACTTAACGGGATATAAGCCCAATGCAATTCTATCGTGTAATTGATAACCGGTATCAGAATTTCCGAACCGACATATTGATTGCGATAGGCAAAAATTGTAGCCAGTACAGCAATAACCGTCTGAGAAATGATTTTCTGATATGCTTTCAGCCCGAGATTACGCTTGAAAAAAACCTTTATAAAATCATCGAGGCCTCCTACTATTCCGTAACTGAACACCACAAGCAGCGCTACGGTTGCAAGTCGTCCGTTCCCTTTCCAAAATATAAGGCAGGATATCAACGCGGAGACAAGGAAAATTATCCCGCCCATAGTGGGGATACCCTCCTTGTCCTTGTGTTGCGAAACGTAACTGAGAATGGTTTGCCCTGCTTTCAGTTTACGAATTAAGCTAATGACAGGCGGCGCGACGATCATTCCCACAAAAAAGGAAACGATCAAAGCCGGAAGTATTCCGTTCAATTCCTTCTCCCAAGATATTCCTCACAAATTTCCTTATCGTTAAACGGTATTTTTTCGCCTTTTATCTCCATGTATTTTTCCGCGCCTTTCCCCGCTATAACCACCGTATCTCCTTCATGAGCTATGCGCAAAGCAAACAGAAGAGCCTTTTTCCTGTCGGGAATGGCAATATGACTTTTGCCTGCCCTGTCCGCACCCGCAAGTATATCGGCAATAATATCCTCGGGATTTTCGTCGCGGGGATTATCGCTGGTAATTATGCAAAGATCCGACAACCTCTGAACGGTTTCGCCCATCAAGGGACGTTTTTCACGGTCGCGGTTTCCGCCGCATCCGAAAACGCATATCAGAGAATTTTCGGTAATTCCCCTCGCTGCGGTCAACACTTTTTCCAATCCGTCGGGAGTATGGGCATAGTCTATGATTACCTTAAATCCGCTCCCTTGCAACACGTTGAATCGTCCCTCGGGCGGCGTCAGCGAAAGGAGACTTTCTTTTATATAAGCCAAAGGTATCCCTATATCGCTTACAACCGTCATAGCGGCGAGCGTATTGTATAGATTGAATTCTCCGCTAAGTTTCGTGGTTATGTATTCGATTTCGTCGAATGCGTTTACCAAAAACTCCGTCCCTTTACGGTATTTGCAATCCAAAGCAAAAACTTCGGCGGGATTGTATAAACCGTAAGTAAGAGTCCTGCCCTTTCTGTCTCGGAAAATCTCCCTGCCTAACTCGTCGTCGGTGTTCACTACAGCATTTTTGACTTGTCCGTAACAAAATATACTCTTTTTTACCCTTCCGTATCGTTCCATACTTTCGAAAAAATCGAGATGGTCTCTGCTAAGGTTGGTAAATACGCAATATTTCAGTTCCAGTCCGTACAGTTTTCGGAAAAAAATCGCGTGAGCGCTGACTTCGGTAACGACGTAATCGATTTCGCTTTCCGCAGCTTTGGCAAGAAGCGCGAAAAACTCGTCAGGGTCCGGCGTAGTGAGAGAGGTGGATAATTTTTTTTTGCCGACTTCTGCGCCCAACGTACCGATAAGGGCGGTTTTATATCCGCTTTTTTTCAAAAGGTGCGCAATAATATTTGCGGTAGTGGTTTTCCCGTTTGTACCGGTAACTCCGATGATTTTAAGTTTCCGTTCGGGATGCCCGTAGAAAGAGGCAGAATATAAAGCTAACGCTTTTCTTATATCCGAAACCTCGATAAAAAAACCGTTTTCGTTTTTGTTCTCGGTAAAAACGCACACCGCGCCTTTTCCCAACGCCTCTTTCGCTTCTTTAACCGAGTCGCCTTTCAACAGAAAATACACGTCGCCTTTTTTTACTTTCTCTACTTTGAATACCGGTCTGCCGGCTTCTTTGTCCGCAACGCTCGCTTCCGCGTCCGTAAACACATCTTTGTCTTCGGTAAGGATTTCTTTGATCTTCATATATCCTCTCCTACCCTACATCTATCAGAATTATGCTGTCTTCGGTAACGTAACTATTCGCTAAGGGCAACTGTTTTGCTACTTTCGCTCCCTCTGTCCATTCACCCGCAAGTTCGTAATAAAGGTTGTGTTGTTTAAGTATTTTTACTGCTTCCGTAAGTGTAAGTCCTTCAAGAAGCGGCATACGGAACTTTTCTTTTTCCACGTAAGAGGAAGGTTGCATACCTTTATACGATACTATTTTCGAAAATATTTCTCCCGCATAAGGAGCGGCCACTACGCTTCCGTAATAAGCTCCGCCTTTAGGTTCGTCCACGATAAACAGAAGTATATATTCGGGGTCGTCGGCAGGCATAAATCCCAAGAAAGTGGAAACATACATTCCCTGCGCTATGACTCCGTTTGCATATTTCTGCGCCGTACCCGTTTTTCCGCCTATTCTGAAACCGGGTACCTGTGCGTTCTTTCCTCCGCCTTCGCTGACTACGCTTTCGAGTATTTCTCTCATCAATGCGCTTGTCTCGGAGGAAATCGTATTGCGTTTCACTATCGGATAATTCTGCACCAATACCTTCCCGTCGTTATCTACGATTTTATCGAGAATATAAGGCGTCATCAGTTTCCCGCCGTTTATTACAGAAGCGGCAGCGGTAAGAAGTTCTATGGGGGTGACGGCGATGGCCTGACCAAATCCCATTCTCGCAAGGTCAACCGTCTTTACCGCACTTTCGGTAATGGTCAGTCCGCTTGCTTCTCCGCTCATATCGATACCCGTCTTTTCCGTTATTCCGAACACTTCGAGTCCGTCGTAAAAATTCTCCGTACCGAGCTTTAACGCAATGTCCATAAACAGACAGTTACAGGAATTCTGCACGCCTTCGGTAAAAGTTTCGCTTCCGTGCCCTATCGTTCTCCAACATTTTATCCTTTGTCCGTCCACTATCCTGTAGCCGGGACAATAAAGGTTGTAACCGGTATTCACCAAACCTTTATCCAATCCCATAGCCGCGGTAAGCACTTTGAAAGTTGAACCGGGTTCGTAAACGTTGGAAACCAGAGTGGATTTTCCCGCGGAAAATAAAAGCTCTATATCGTCCCTCGGCAAATTGTTGAGATCGTACGACGGTCTCTGCGCCATAGCTAAGATTTCCCCGGTTTTTGCGTTCATCACCACACAGCTTGCGGCGGTTGCGTTATGTTTAAGGTATGCGTTGTTTACCGCGCTTTCCACAAAACTTTGTATGGCGTAATCTACGGTAAGATAAACGTTGTTTCCTTTACTGCCTGCGATATATCGGGTTACGTTACCGTCGAGTTCCCGCCCTACGAGATCGGTTTCCGTCAGAATATAACCGTCCGTACCTTTAAGATACTTATCGTAGTAAGCTTCCACTCCCGATTGCCCCACTCCGTCAATATTGGTAAATCCCAAAATCTGAGTAAGGAAATCGCCGTATATATACTTTCTGTCAAGGTTCTGAGCATAATAAACACCCTCTATCCCCGAATCGATAAGGGCGTTCATTTCGGCTTTCGTAACTTTTTTACTGACGGTTATTTCACTTACTTTCGAAGTAAGTTTGGCATAAAGCGCTTCGCTGTCCACTCCGAGTACCGTTCCGAGTACCCTTGCGGTATATTCCTTGTCCGTCACGGAAACGGGTCTGGCATAAACCGTATATAAAGTTTCGGTATCGGCAAGCAAAACCCCGTTACGATCGAATATGTCCCCTCGTTCGCCGGTTACCGGCACGTCTCTGGTCCATTGATCGAGCGCTTTGACACGCAGAGAGCTACCCTCCGCAATCTGAATGTAAATCAGTCTGGCAATAATTGCGACAAACAAAAAGGCTACCAACACCATAACTGTAAGTAACCTTTTCCTGAGTCTGTAATTAGATACTTTAATTTTTAATCTGACCTCACCTATTTATTAAGCGAGTCGCACAACCTGTCGAACCAACCGTTTTCCGAAGAACTTTCTTCGCTGATGGTCATAGACCTTATCGAGCCCGTTTCCGCCGAGGACGCCAATTTGTCGCTTTCAGCGGAGGCGGTAAAGTGATTGTCGGAAGGAAGACCCGTCGTGTTCGTCACTATTAAAATAGATGCTAACGCCAGCATTAAAATGACATATATTATCAATAAAATTTTACCGTTCTTCTTAAACTGCAAAGCGGAGGTTTTTTTCGGCTTTGCCACAGGTTCGTAACTTTCGTAAGAAAGTAACGTTCTCTCCTTCTTTACGGTATTTTTTTCTACGTTGCCGTAAAATTCTTCCTGCTTCATAACGTGACTTCCGCAGG
>ERZ1643251.4782-NODE-4782-length-11504-cov-10.388506_pt1 | contig 11504 bp, 9 predicted proteins | sample MGYA00579261_ERZ1643251 | MGnify/ENA primary metagenome ERZ1643251 (study PRJEB29033, sample SAMEA4952267) | chicken gut metagenome | biome: Broiler Chicken; feature: Gastrointestinal Tract; material: Caecum | place: Ireland | collected 2018 | study: Broiler... | reverse complement strand
AGGAGGAAAAATGAAAAAGCTATTATTTGTAGTACATACATTGCAAATAGGTGGAGCAGAAAGAGTATTATTAAATATATTAAAAAATATAAATAAAGAAAAATATGATATAACAGTATTAGCACTAGTAAATGATGGAATTTACATAGAAGAATTAAAGAAAATAGAAGGGGTAAAATATAAATATTTATTTAATTCTTATTTCAAAAAACAAAGAGAAAATAAAAATTCAAAATTTTATAATTTAAGTAAATCAATTATGGATTTTATATGGAAAGGATATTTACTATTATTAAGATATTTCCCAAAAGAAATGTATAAAGAAGCAATCAAAGAAAACTATGATATTGAAGTAGCTTTTTTAGAGGGAAAAGTTTCAAAATTTGTTTCTAATTCAAATAATGTAAAATCTAAAAAAATTGCATGGATACATACAGATATTAATAATCTTCCTAAAATAAAAGTATTCAAAGATATAGAAGAAGAAAAAGAATGTTATAATAAATTTGATAAAATAGTATGTGTCTCAGGAGATGTTAAAAAGAGATTTATAGAAAGAATAGGAAGAACAGAAAATATATTTGTTCAAATGAATCCAATTGATTCTATAGACATAATAGAAAGGTCAAAAGAACCTATAGAGGAAAAATTAAATAATAAAGGTTTAGTAGTCTCAACTGTCGGAAGACTTGTAAAAGAAAAGGGATATGATAGATTATTAGAAATACATAAAAGACTAATTCAAGAAGGAATTTTACATACAATATGGTTTATAGGAGATGGAATAGAACGTAAAAAACTAGAAAACTATGTATGTAATAACAATCTAAAAGATACAGTAAGTTTTGTAGGATATACTAATAATCCATACAAATATGTAAAAAATTCAGATGTTTTTGTATGTTCTTCTAGAATAGAAGGCTTAAGTTCTGCTTTAATTGAAGCAACAATTCTAGAAAAGGCAATAGTTACAACTGAATGTCCTGGAACAAAAGAGATTTTGGGAGAAAATGGACAATCTGCAGTAATTGTACCAAATGATACTGAAGAATTATATAAAGGTTTAAAACAAGTATTAACAAACTTTAAATTACGTGAAAGACTTAATGAGAAAATAAAAACAAGAAGTAAATTATTAGATATTAATAATGTTATGAAACAAATAGAAAAAATACTAGATGAATAAAGATAGGATAAAAATATGGATATAGGAATTAATTATTTAACTGAGCTGGAAGAACCAAAAAATAGATTTGATAAATTATATAAAATTTTGTTAAAAAGCAGATATATAAATACAATCAAATTTCCGGGGAAATACTGTGATTTTGAAACATTAGATAATTTCTTAAAACTTATAAATGAAACTGGTGCAAAACCAGATATACACGGTTTACCTGGAATGGTTGCTGCTATTCATAGCAAAAATTTTGTAAGAAATGTTGATTGGGAAAAAGTAAAAGAAAGAATAAGTGAATGTAAAAGAATAAGTACACATATTGGCTTAGAAAATAAAGACAGAATGGAAAATTATGAACAAGGTGTATTTGAAAATAATATAAAACAATTAAAACAAAATTTAAATTGTGAAGTGGGAATAGAAAATATACCAGGTGGATTTGATTTTGACCATAGAACATTAACACCAGAATTTATTACTGAAATATGGGGAAAAGCAGATTTTGGAGTATATGATATTTCACATGCTAAACTTTCAGCAAAAGATTTAGGAATTTCATATGAAGAATATGTTGAAAGACTTGGAAACAAAGAAAAAGTTAAAATATTACATGTTTCTGGTAATATAGATGATACTGGAAAATATGAATATAAGCCTGATAAGCATGTATTAATAAATGAAAAAGAAATATCTGATGTTATAAAATTATTCGAACAATTCAAAAATGTAGATTTAGTGGTATCAGAATATGCATATAATACTAAATATTCATATGAAAAAGAAATTGTAATAGAAGTAATGATTTTAAACGAAATTATTAAAACAAAGAATGAACAAGAGGTAAGAAATAAGTTGAAATTTTTACAAGAAAATTTGGAAAACAATCTTTCTAATTTAGAAGAAATAATTGTTTTAAACTATTAATAACAATACAGAAAGGGATGATATTAACATGGCAAAAAAAATAACAGTAATAACAGGAGGAAGCGGAGGCATAGGAAGAAGTGTTATTAGAAAATTCCTAGATAATGAAGACAAAGTTATAGTATTAGACATTCAAAAAATTAAAAATGAAAAAATACTAGAGAACGAGAAATTTGAATTTATTAAAACAGATATTACAAATCCAGAAGAGATTGAAGAAGCAAAAAAAATAATAGAAGAGAAATATGGATATATAAATAATTTAGTAAGTATGGCAGGGGTAAATATGAAAAGTGAAATTGGCGGAATGGAAACAATAACAATTGAAGATATTGATAAATCCATAAAACTTAATTTAAATTCTCATATTTATTTAGTAAAAATTTTTTTAGATTTATTAAAAAATAATCCAAGTAGTAAAAAAACAATAACAATGATTTCGTCAATAAATGCTATATCAGATCATGGTTTACCAGCATATAGTGCTGCAAAATCAGGATTATACGGATTTATGAAATCAATTTCTAATTCTATGGCAGAAAATAGAATTAGAGTAAATACAGTATCATTAGGAACAGTTCCACACAATGATGAAACAATAGAAGAAAATGAATATTTCCAAACAAAATTGCAAAAGATTGCAATTAAAGATTTTGTAAGACCAAAAGATGTTGCAGAAACTATTTTTGCAATCACTTATATAACGCGATGTATAATAGGTCAAAATATAGTTTTAGATATGGGACAAAGTATATAATTAAAGGGGAAATTAAATGGAAAAATTAATAAGTGTTATTATTCCTGCATACAATGCTGAAAATACTATTGAAAAATGCATTAATTCAATAAAAGCAGATGATGTAGAGATAATTGTTGTAATAGATGGTGCAACAGACAAGACTGAAGAAGTTTGCAAAATGATAAACAATAAAAATCTAAAAATAATTAAACAAGAAAATAAAGGTGCTTATGAAGCAAGAAAAAATGGAATACAAAATGCTAAAGGAAAATATATAATGTTCTTAGATTCAGATGATACTTATACTGAAAATACTATAGTAAGGATTAAAGAAATAATATTAAAAAATCCTAAGCTTGACTTAATTCGTTTTAGATATAAAAAGCATCCAGATGGATATGAACAATTCAAATACTTTGAAGAAAATGAAAAATTAGTGTTAAAAAAAGATTTCCAACAAGAAGTATATCCAATGTTTCTTAATAGCTATATGCTAAATGCTTTATGGACTAATTGTATAAAAAAAGAAGTTTTTAATAGATTTTCAATTTCACACAGTAATATTAAATATGGAGAAGATTTAATACTAAATTTAGAAATATTTTCTAATATAGATAATGCTCTATTTTTAGAAGATGTATTATATAATTATAATTATAGAAGTGATAGTATAACAAATACTCCAGAAAAAAATAAAATCTACGGAAAACTAGAAGATACAATAAATGTGTATTCAAAACTATATACTTATTTAGTGAAGTGGAATATGACAAATGAGAGCAATTTGAAAATTATTGATGAAAGATTATTAAAAGAAACAAAAGTTATAATAGAATTATTAAAACAATAAATACTGTAGAAAAAAGTCAAAAATAATTGACTTTTTTTTTATTTAAGTATATACTTAGTAAGCGTAAAAAAATAAAATATAATATGAGGTAAAAAATGAAAAAAATAAAACACTTAGCAATATTTTTACTAATGATAACCTTTATTACATTACTAAGTACTAAAGCAAAAGCAGCAGAAGTTGAAGAAGACAAACAATATACCTTATCACAAACAATAACAACAAAAACATTACCATTAATTAATGTCAGAGATAAAGGAACTATAGAAAGTGGTAATATAACAGTTTTAGAAATAATAAATGATTGGTGTAGAATAGGAAATGAAACACAAGATGGCTGGGTTAGAGTAAATACACTAGAAAAGTCAATAACAGAAAATACTGAAATTCCAACTGAGCCAGAGCCTGAAAACACAGGTGATGAACAAACACCAGAAACACCAGAAGACGGAGAAACAACAGGTGAAGAAGAACCAACTGATGACAATACAAGTGATTCTGATGAAGAAATCGATTTAAGCCAACTAACAGAACTTGACAAAACAGGATATGTAAATGCAGATGGATTAAATGTAAGAGCAGAACCAGATACATCAAGTGAATTATTAGATAGCTTATCAAGAAATGATAGATTAGATATTACAGGAGAAATAGATGGTTGGTATAGAATTGATTTAGATGGTCAAGTTGGATATGTATCAGCAAAATATGTATCAGATACAAGAGTTGAAGAAGAAACAACATCAAGAGGTGGAAATGTAGATAGAACTCAAAATACAACTACTGAAGAACCTGTAAAAGAAGAAACAACAACTGAGACTAACCAAACATCAGGAACAGGAGCAGAAGTTGTTGAATATGCAAAGCAATATTTAGGATATAAATATGTTGCAGGAGGATCATCACCATCAACAGGATTTGACTGTTCTGGTTTTACTACATATGTATATAAAAATTTTGGAATTAGTTTAAATAGAACATCAAGTGGTCAAAATAAAAATGGAGTTTCAGTAAGTAGAAATGAATTACAATTAGGAGATTTAGTTATTTTTAATAATGACTCAAATAGTGCGATTGGACATGTAGGAATTTATGTTGGTGGAGGAAATTTCATACATTCAGCAAATCCTTCAGAAGGAGTTAAAATAACATCTCTATCATCTAGTTATTATTCAAAAAGATATGTGGGGGCAAGAAGAGTAATTTAAAAGGAGAGCAATATTGAAAAGACCAATTTTAATTATATTAATTGGTTATATAATAGGTATAATATGGGGACTATACTTTAAAACAAGTATAGTCCTCTTATATGTTCTATTAATTTTTATCTATTGTATAATCAAGAGAAAATTTAAAAAATCAAAATTCAAACTTTTTTCAATCAAAAGATATTTAAGATATATCAAATTATGGCTAAAATTTAGTCTGATTCTAATAATAATTATTTCATCATTTATTTCAAATACAATTATAAAATACCAAGAAAATAAATATAATAATCTTTTTAAAGGTGTAGAAAACATACAAGTAGAAGGAATTATAGTAAGTAATAAAATTGAAAAAGAATATTATAATAGATATAAATTGAAAGTCCAAAACACATATTTATATATAAATGTTGACCCAAAAATAAATTTAGAATATGGTGATTTAGTTAAAGTTGAAGGCGAATTTCAAGAACCAACAACAAGTAGAAATTATGGAGGATTTAACTATAAGGAATATCTAAAAACTTTGAAGATATATGGAACAATAAAGGTAGAGGATATTGATGTTTTAACCAAAAAACAAGCTAATTTTATTTTACAATTCTCAAATGAAATATTTACAAAAATAAAAACTAATATAGAAAAAACATATTCTTATAATACTGGAGCAATTATGTTAGGACTACTTCTAGGTTACTCAGATAATATTGATGAACATACTCAAGATGACTTTTCTAAGAGTAATATAACACATGTATTATCTGTTTCAGGTATGCATATCTTATATATAATCCAATTGTTAAATTATAGTAAAGTATTATTTGGAAAAAGAAAAAGTAAGTTTATAGCAAGTTTCATTTTAATAATATATATGTTTATAACAGGACTTAATGTATCTGTTATACGAGCAAGTATAATGGGAATATTAATGTGTATGTCTTTTGTATTTTATAGAAAAAGTGATATTATTAATAATATTGCTATTTCTGCACTAATAATATTAATTGATAATCCATATAACATTAAATCAATTAGCTTTTTACTTACATATGCAGGAACAATTGGAATAATATATTTGAATCCAACAATAGAAAGAATATTAAAAGATATACGTTTGAGACATAGCAAATATAAATATACATTTATACAAATTCAAAGAAAAGCTAAAAAGATTATTGAAATAATATCTGTATCTATTTCAGCTCAGTTAATGATTGTTCCTATAATTGCCATATCATTTAATACTTTTAATATTTCATTTATAATTACGAATTTATTACTAACACTAATCATTGGAGCAATTGTAATAGGAGGCTTTATTCAAGTAATAGTTTCTTTTATATCAATAAAACTAGGGATTATTGTTGCAAAACTGATAGAAATATTAGTTTATGGATTAATTCTTATATCAAAAATCAATTTCGGGAATTTTATTGTTGTAACACCTTCTTTGTGGCAAGTTATATTATTTTATATCATATTAATTTCATTCAAAATATTTTATACTGTATTTCATAAAAGATTTTTAAATTCAACAGAAAATAGATTTAAAAATATTTATGCATTAATTAAATATATAATTAAACCATATATAAGAAAAATAATTTGTATTTTAGTTTCATGTACAATTTTTTTCAATTTAATAAGTAGTTTAAAACAAGAACTAATAATTTATTTTATAGATGTAGGACAAGGAGATTCAACATTAGTAATTACTCCAAAAGGAAAGACTATTTTGATAGATGGAGGAGGTAGTCAAACTTATGACATAGGAGAAAATACTTTAGTACCATATTTGCTTGATAGAAAAATCAAAAAAATAGATTATATGATAATTAGTCATTTTGATTATGACCATGTTAATGGATTATTAACAGTGTTAGAAAAACTAGAAGTAAGTAAAATAATTATTGGAAAGCAAGGAGAAGAGAACGAACAATATAAGCAATTTAAAAAATTAGTGAATCAAAAAAATGTTACAGTTTTAAATGTAAAAAAAGGAGATGTAGTTAATATAGAAAAAGATATTAATTTTAATGTTCTTTTTCCTACAAGCGAGTTAATACAAGAAAATATGATTAATAATAATTCTTTAATTGCTAAATTAGAGTATAAAGACTTTAAAATGCTGTTTACAGGAGATATAGAAGAAATTGCAGAAGAAAGACTTTTAAAATTGTATGATAAAGAAGAATTGAAAGCAGATATTTTAAAAGTTCCTCATCATGGCTCAAAAACTTCAAGTAGTCAAAAATTTTTAGAAGCGGTTTCACCTAAATTAGCATTAATAGGAGTTGGAGAAAATAATAAATTTGGACATCCAAATGATGAAGTTCTAAATAGAATTCATAAATTGCGGTGCCCAAATTTATAGAACAGATGAATGTGGAGAAATTAGAATAATTGTTAATAAAAAATGTATTAAAATAACAAATTTGGTAAATAATAAGTCAAAAGAAAAGTAGGTGGTTATATGAGTAAAAGATGGAAAATAATAACTTTAATATTGCTTTTAATTTTATTAATAAGCATAGGCATTGGTATTGCAATTTCAAAAAATAAAGATGATGATAATGAAATAAATATTGGTAATTATATTGCAGAGGAAAAGGTAGAGGATGAGTGTACAGAAGAATATAAAGAGCAACAAAATTTAACAACAGTGTCTTCAACAGAAGAAAAAGTCTCAGCTAATTCTATTATGGTTTTAAAAAAGTATTATAAGGCATGTGAACATACATTAAATGAGTATGTAGAATTACCACAGGAATTAGTTAATATGACAAAAGAACAGGTACAAGCCCAATACCCAGATTGGGAAATAATCGGATTTTCTCCAGAACAATTAATATTATATAAAGAGTTTGAAGGAGAATGTGGAGAACATTTCAGGTTAAAAGTAGAGGATGGGAAAGTAGTAATTTATCTTGTTCAACCAGATGGTTCACAAACGCTTTATGAAAAAACTAATATTTCTAGTGAATATTTAACAGAAACAGATTTAATAAATATGCAAGGAGACGGATTAGAAATCTTTGGGAAAGAAGAACTAAATATGATAATTGAAGATTTTGAATAAATAAAAGAGGAGGCTTTTAAATGTCTCCTCTTTATTTTTCTTCTTTAGGTGCTTTAAACTTAAACTTAATAGAATACATTACTAATGAAAATATAGTAGCAAGAATTGCTAAATAGTATAAGTATAAATCAATTCTAAAGCTTAATTTAATATTAAATTGATTTATAATCAAAGAACATATTATTGCTAGATAGAATAAGCAAGTAGCAAGTTTTCCATACCATTTGCTATATACAACAACATCTTTTCTTGAATAAAGTACAGATGCTGCAATAACCATAACACATTCTTTAATAAAAACAATTGCTAAAATCCACCAAGGAAGTATTTCTAATATAGTAAGTGCTAATAAAAGTGAAACTTGAGTTAATTTATCTGCTAATGGATCAATTAACTTACCAATATCTGTTATATAATTGTATTTTCTTGCTATATATCCATCTAATATATCTGTAAGTGCAGAAATTGTAAATATAATTACTGCTAATAGATAATGATGTGTAATAACAGATATGAAAATAAATGGTATTAATATAAAACGTATAATTGTTAGGATATTTGGTATATTTTCTTTTTTCATTATTTCCTCCATCTAAGAAAATGCATTACTTAACATTAAATACTAAATTGTCATTATCAAAATCTACCAATATAGTTTGACCATCATTAATTTCTCCTCTTAATATTTTTTCTGAGATTTCATCTTCAATGTATCTTTGAATTGCTCTTCTTAAAGGTCTTGCACCAAATTTTAGATTTGTACCTTTTTCTAAAATAAAGTTTTTAGCACTATCAGAAACTTCTAATAACATGTTTTTATCATTTAAAGCATTTTTTGTATCTTTTAACATTAAATCAACAATTTGTAGCAATTCAGGTTTTGTTAAAGGATCAAATACAATAATTTCATCAATTCTATTTAAGAATTCTGGTCTAAATACTTGTTTTAAATTTTCTTCTATTTTATTTGTATCAACAGTTTGCTTTGCAAAACCAATTGAATTGTTATTTAAATTAGAACCAGCATTTGATGTCATTATTATAATTGTATTTTGGAAACTTACTGTATTTCCTTGAGAATCTGTTAATTTTCCATCATCAAGAACTTGTAAAAGAATATTGAATACATCAGGATGAGCTTTTTCTATTTCATCTAAAAGTATAATAGAATAAGGTTTTCTTTTTACTTTTTCAGTAAGTTGACCTGCATCATCATATCCAACATATCCTGGAGGTGCACCAATTAGTTTTGATGTAGAGTGACTTTCCATATATTCAGACATATCTATACGAATTATAGAATCTTCTGAACCAAACATTTCATATGCTAAACTTTTGGCAAGCTCTGTTTTACCAACACCAGTAGGTCCTACAAATATAAATGATGGTGGTCTTTTTGAACTTTGTAATCCTGCACGGTTTCTTCTTATTGCACGAGAAACAGCACTTACAGCTTTATCTTGCCCAATAATTCTCTTATGAAGATTTGTTTCAAGATTTAGTAGTTTTTGAGTTTCTGCTTCTGTAATTTTTTTAACAGGTATTTTTGTCCAGTTTTCAATTACTTGTGCAATATCTTGAACAGTAAGATTTTTTAATTTAATAGTACTATTTAAATGGTCGATTTCTTCAATTAATCTACATTCTCTAGTTTTTAAATCTGCAGCTTTTTGATAATCTTCTGTTGAATCAGCATTAGCTGCATCTTCTTTTTCAGCTTGAACTTTTGCAAGCTCTTGTTTTAATATTTCAAGTCTAAATAATTCTTTGTTTTCAAGATTTATTCTTGAACAAGCTTCATCAAGGATATCGATAGCTTTATCAGGTAAAAATCTATCATGAATATATTTTTCTGACATTATAACAGCTTGCTTAATTACATCATTAGAGATTTTTACTTTGTGATATTCTTCATAATATTTTTTGATTCCTTCAAGAATAGTGATAGTATCGTCAATATTTGGTTCTTCTACAAGAACTTGTTGAAATCTTCTTTCTAATGCAGAATCTTTTTCAATATATTTTCTATATTCTTTTAAAGTAGTAGTACCAATTAATTGAATTTCTCCATTAGATAGAGATGGTTTTAAAATGTTAGCTGCATTCATTGAATGTTCACCATCACCAGCACCAATTATATTGTGAATTTCATCAATTACAAGGATTATATTTCCATATGATTTACATTCTTCTATAATGCCTTTCATACGAGCTTCAAATTGACCTCTAAATTGTGTTCCTGCTATAACTGCAGTCATATCCAAAAGATAAACTTCTTTGTTTAAGAGCTTTGCTGGTACATTGTTATTTGCAATTTTTATTGCAAGTCCTTGTGCTATTGCTGTTTTACCAACACCTGGTTCACCTATTAAACAAGGATTGTTTTTGGTACGTCTATTAAGTATTTGAATAACTCTTTGAATTTCTTTATCACGTCCAATAACCATGTCTAATTGACCATTTTTAGCTTTTAATGTTAGGTTAGTTCCGTATGTGTCCAAATATTTCTTTTTCTTATTTTCTTTTTTCTTTTTTTCAACTTTTACTTTTTGTCTTCCATTACTTTCTTCATCTTTTTGAGGACGTTGATTTTGTGGAATGAAGTTAGCAAATATTGAACCTATTGGAATTCCTATTGCAGGAGTTCCGTTTTCATCTTGTTCATCAATTTCATCTGGGTCTATATCTTCTAAATCTTCTAGATTTTCAAGGTTTTCAATTTTTAGACTTGATGATAAATCTTTAAATAAAGATTCTAATTGTTTTGACATATTTGTCATATCTATATTATTTGTTTGTTGATTGCTTGCATTGTTATTTGTAGAATTTTGTGGTGCTTCTGGAACATCTAGTCCTCTTTTTTTAGCACAGTCTCTACATAGCCCTTCCATTGAAGAAACGCCATTTTCGACTTTATTTATAAAAACTACAGCTGTGTTTTTCTTACATTCTGAACATAACATAAACTTAAATTCCTCTTTTCTATAAATTAAAATATAATATTATATATCATACCTTAATTTTTCCAAATAGTCAATAGAAAATACATTTTAGGTATAGACAAATTATTAAAATTGTGTTAATATGTAATAGTGTTTTTTGCAAATTTACAAAGCACAAATTTTAAATTGCCCGAATGGCGGAACTGGCAGACGCACACGACTCAAAATCTAAATGGATTTTTTTGATAGTAATTCTTAAAAGTATTGATAAATATACAGGTTTAGGTTTTGGTAGAATTTAATTTTTACTAAATATCTAACCAAAATCTAACCAAATGTATTTTTATATAAATTGTAATTAAATATGCAGGTATGCTGGAACTGGTAGACAGGATGGTCTCAAAAACCATTGTCAGAAATGGCGTGTGGGTTCGATTCCCACTACCTGCACCAAAATTAGTTTGCACAAGCCACTAATTTATTAGAAGAAGTTGAAGAGTCGCATTCCTCAATTTCTTTTTTTGTTTCAAAAGCACTTGTAATTGCTTGAGCTGAAAGCTGTTTTGAATTACTATCTAAATG
>ERZ1643251.4781-NODE-4781-length-11507-cov-5.179619_pt1 | contig 11507 bp, 8 predicted proteins | sample MGYA00579261_ERZ1643251 | MGnify/ENA primary metagenome ERZ1643251 (study PRJEB29033, sample SAMEA4952267) | chicken gut metagenome | biome: Broiler Chicken; feature: Gastrointestinal Tract; material: Caecum | place: Ireland | collected 2018 | study: Broiler... | reverse complement strand
GAGGTATGGAACAACAAAAGAAAAAAGAGCGGAAAAGAAATCAGGACAGGGATTGCCTGTAAAGAAACAGCCGGAACCGTCAATGCTTTCATTGAAGGATCTGGTTGCAATTGTAACTTAAAGGAATTAGTGGACAATATCATTCAGGAACGGATGCAGAGTGCGTTCAGCAAGATGAAATCCGGGAAAGAATCAGATACAGAAGATAATGTAGAAAAGAAGTATGAGGAAGCGGTGACATCGCTTTCAGAGGATAAAAAACAGGCGGTTCGGGGATGCTGTGACGCTATTTTTGACAGCAGGGCAGAAAGTGAGATTTTCTTATACCGGCTGGGATTTCAAGACGCAATCTGGTTGAACAAAATCGTAAAAAGATAATATGGTCAGTTTCATAACCGGATGAATATTAAAATGAAAGAATGAAAAGAAAGAGCATGAGCCGACATAAAGGTTTATGCTCTTTTTTTATAGATAATCCAGCTAGAGGAGGTGAGTAAGGATGAAGAATCTGAATATCAACCAGATGATGTTACTGTACTGTTTTAGATGCCCGAATCTGGAGTTTACAACTAAAAGACTCCGTTATGTGGGTGCCTTGGCTACTGATTTTGAGGTGAAGAAATGTATTTTCAATCTTAGCAAGCATATCAATCAGGATGGTGTGGCAGAAGGCTATGACCAGATGCATTCCGACATTAAAGATTTTTTCAGCCCGGACGATGATCCGGCAGGAGCATTTGTACTGACATCCATGTGGTGGGATGATGATTTCGCTGCGTAGAAAATGATTAAGAAAATGGAGAAAAACAGGATGAACAGAGTTATTTTAATGGGACGTCTGACAAGAAATCCCGAGATCAAATACGAAGGATAACGATATGGCAGTTAACCGCAGATAGATATAAGAAGGACGGTGACACAGGAAGCAGATTTTATTTCTTGCGTAGTATTTGGAAAAGGAGTAGAGTTCGTTCAGAAATATCTTCGGGAGGAAATGAAAGTTGCTGTACTTGGCAGAATCAGTACCGGAAGTTATAAGGACAAAGATGGAAAACAGTTTATACTACGGATGTGATTGGGGAAGAACATGAATTTGCAGACAGTCCGAAAACAAAAATGAAACAGAGGCAGGAGTGGACACAGGGGAAGGAAAAGCTACAACAGACAGTGATAGATTTATGAATGTGCCAGAGGGAGAAGAACTTTCTTTTGTGTAAAGGTTAAGTAAAGGAGGAGGCTGTTATTATGCAACTTCTCCCGGCGGCTTAAATATGGAAAATAAAAATCTTTGAGGTATTCAATCTAATGAAAACGTGATACAATTTGTATAGTTTTACATGGAGGTACAGACATGGCAGTATGTTATGAAAGACTGTGGGAACTGTTGGCTAAAAAGAATATGAAAAAAATTGAATTACAGCATCGTTCGGGAATCAGCGGGAATATTCTCGCCAAGTTGGGAAGAAACGAATATATTTCCATGCAGTCTGTTGAAAAGATATGTGGAACACTGAATTGTACGATTGATGAAATAATGAAATTTAAAGAAAGTAAATGAGGGGTTGTAAATGGCAAAAGAATCCATAGAAACTGCATTAAAGCGATTTGATGAACGTTATTACAAATTGAGATTGGATAAAGTAATCCTCGAGAGTTTTGGAAATAATCTGTTGTCGTATATGAAACAGATTAATTTTGCGGTAAAGAATAATGAAACAGAAGAACATATTAAAAATATTGTAAATAGATTTTTAAGAGCAACTTTTTATTCTGACCCCAAATTTGAGATCAATGCATACAAAAGAGTGGATAGTGCTATTATGTACAATAATATTTTGTATGCAATTTTGGAAATGAAAAAACCGGCAAATAAAATGGAAATGGTTTTGGAAGATGACATTAACCGGAAGGCTCTATGGGAAATAGTATATTATTATCTTTGTGAAACCAGAGATGTTTCCGGGAAAAAGGTTAAAATTAATTATGATTCAGAAATACGTAGGTTGATTATTACGGATTCTCGGACATGGGTATTGATTAATGCTCAGGATTTAGACAAATTATGTGAAGGTTATATTGAAAAACTGTTTTATAAGTTTGAGAACAACCAGTTACCATATAGAGATGTAAATAAATTTTATGGTGCGTTATCTGAATATTTTTCACAGATAAATATTACTGAAAAATTGAGGTATGTTTATTTTGAAATTGACAAAATGTATTCCAAAAAATCAAATTGGCAGTATCTGTTCAAGATATTTAAGCGTGATTATTTGCTGAAAGATGGATACAAACAGATTGCAAAGACCCATGTATTAAATGGAAAATTCTATCAGGAATTACTTTATTTTATGGGGTTGAAAGAAGCAAAAGTAGATAAGAAAAATGTAATTATTATTGATCCATCTGTAAAGGGTTCCCTGGCAAATCAGGTGTATTCAATTTTAACTGAGGAAAAAGAACGCCCGGAAGATCTGGCGAAAGAAGAAACATTTGAAATCGTGTTGGTTTGGATTAATAGACTTTTATTTATCAAACTTTTTGAAGGGCAACTTATCTCGTTTAATAGAGATTGTCCAGAATACCGAATTTTGGATAATGACAAAATAAGAGATTTTCAGGAAGTTCAGTATCTTTTCTTTGATGTCCTCGGAAAAAGAGAAAGAGATGACACACCGTTTTTAAAGCAATTCGAACAGGTGCCATATTTGAATAGTTCATTATTCGAGCGGTATGAAGTTGAAACAAAGTATGTAAACATTCGTGAGATTAAGAATGAGCCAATAAAGAAAAAGAAAGCATCAGTTCTTGGAAAGAAAAGTCCAGATAATATACCACTGTTGGAGTATATTATTGACTTTTTAAATGCTTTTAGTTTTACCGCACAAAATGTAAATGAAGACGAAAAAATCATTTCCAGTGAAATAATTGATGCATCTGTTTTAGGGTTGATCTTTGAAAAAATAAATGGATATAAAGAAGGTTCTTTTTATACTAAGAGTTTTGTAACAGAATATATTTGTCAGGAAACTATTGAAAATACGGTTATTGAAAAACTGAATAAGGAATTTATGTGGCATTGCAAGACTATTGATGATGTCAAATTTGTAATGGATACAAATTCTTTTGCCCAGATAAAAAGAATAAATGAGATTATAGATAGTCTGAAAATCTGTGATCCCGCAGTAGGCTCAGGACATTTTTTGGTTTCTGCACTAAATAGAATTATTGCTTTGAAAAAAGAACTAGGAGTGCTATTGAAATATGATGGAAAGACACCGTTCCGTGAATATGAATTAGCTGTAATTGACGATGTATTATGTGTATTTGATGGACAAGGAAGGGAATTCAAATACGAACCAAATGACTTCCTTTCTCAATCAATACAAAAAACTCTTTTTATAGAGAAAAGGAAGATCATTGAAAATTGTTTGTTTGGTGTAGATATTAATCCGAATGCTGTTGCTATTTGCCAGTTACGTTTGTGGATAGAACTTCTTAAAAATGCTTATTATGAAAATGGTGTCATGGAGACGTTACCGAATATTGATATTAATATTAAGTGTGGTAACTCTTTGATTCATAAAATTCAATTTCAGGTAGGGCAGAACATTGGAACAAAAGATGTCGGATTTTCAAAAAGTGATCAGGCATTAATTAAAGACTATAAGGAAACAGTAAAAAAATATCATTCTGCATCAGACAAACGAGAAAAACATGAACTCAAAAATATTGTTTCAAAGATCAAAGATAATCTTCATATGGCTTGCCAGCAACTGGTAATGAAAGCAAAAGGAAATCAATTGTATTTGGCATATGATACGAATTATGCACGGGATATATATAAAGACTCTTTCGAATGGGCATTAGAGTTTCCAGAGATTATTTCTGAGAAAGGAACTTTTCTGGGATTTGATTGTATTATTGGTAATCCACCGTATATCAGAGTGCAGGAATTGAGCCATGAAGATGTTGATTATTATAAGGATAATTATGAAACAGCGTGGAAAAGAATTGATATTTCAACATTGTTTATAGAACTGGGCTACAGCTTAGTTAAGGCAGAAGGTAAAGTATCCTTTATTACTTCAAATCAATTTCTTACAACAGATTATGGAACACTTATTAGAAAATTTATTATTGATAACACATTTGCAAATAGAATTGTAGATTTTGCTGATCTACCTGTTTTTGATGGGGCACTTACGTATGTGAGTATCTTCTTTTTAGAAAAAAAATCAGTACGAAGAAAGAGTTTCTATTTTTATAAAGTTCCGAAACTTCCTTTTATTGTTCCCTCATCTGAACAATTTATTGAAATTTCTTATGATTCATTGGAAGAAGAAGGATGGATATTAAAAAGTAAAGAAGTCAAGGATTGTCTTGATAAAATGAAATCTGCTACACCGGATATATTAAAAAAATATGCAAAATGTTGGGCTGGAGCATTTACTGGTAAAGATGATGTTTTAATGTTTATGAAAGATGAGAAGGTTCCTTTTGAAGATGCAATGACAATCCCTGTCATAAGAGCAGATAGTTGCTCACGATATGCATACGCAGAACCAACAAGAAAAATATATTATCCTTATGCGGAAAATGGTGACAATACAGTTTTAATACCGTTGCAGGAAATTCAAAACTCATATCCTCAGACGTATGAGTATATCAAGGAACATGAAGAAATACTCAAAGCGAGAAAAGATTCAAGAAAGGTATTTGGGGATAAGGAAGGCTGGTATGGTTTAGTCAGATTTGGAAAACTATCCAGATTTAAAAAGAAAAAAATAGTAAGTCCGGGAGAAGTTAAGGGAAATAAGTTTTCGCTGGATATTACGGGGTCTGCGTTTAGCTGTGGTAGAGTTTTTTCTGTTACATCAGAAGACGAGAATGTGAGTGTTGAGTATATTTTGGCTTTTTTAAATTCGGAATTATGCGAATTTTACTTACATAACACAGCAGCATTAAAGCAAGGAGGATATTATTCATATTCTTCGACAGCTATTGACACCCTTCCATTTATTTATGATCCAAAAAAGGCTATTGATGTTGAGCGACTTGTAATCAATATTTTACAACTTAAAAGTAAGCAAGAGGACAGCCATGATCTTGAAAAAGAAATCGATCAGATTTTTTATGATATGTATGGCTTTTCAGAGCAGGAACAGAAGGTTGTAAGACAATATTTAGAGATGTAAATTCTCTTAGCAACGCTAAGAGCGCACTTCTATACATGCATTTTCAATGCCATGTATCGTGCGTCCTGTGGAGCTGTCTCCGGATTGAAGATTTATTCAATCCGGGAGATATGCGAAATCAAGATTTCGGACAAGGGTTGCCCTTTCGGCACGAGTGCCTATCTGTAAAGTACTTTAAGTATGTACTATTTTGGTAACAAATGAAACATTGGCGGTGTACTATGAGCAGTAAAATTACAGGGAAGGAATATCCATTGCTGAAAATTTTTAGCTTTGATTTTGAATATCATATACCTGCATACCAACGCCCTTATGCATGGATTACGGAAGAAGCAGGAATTTTATTTGATGATTTATATGAATTTTACCGAACAGAACTATCAGATAATTATTTTCTTGGCACAATTGTGCTTATTAAAGAGGAAGACAAACCATATGCTGATGTTATTGATTGACAGCAACGTCTTACTACATTGACGATTCTTTTTCAGTATTGGTTTCCAATCTGACAGGGAAGGCACGAGAGGCATGTAATGCCCTGCTTCAGGAAAGCGGTAATATACTTGCCGGTATTCCTGCCAGACCCCGTATACATCTTCGTCAACGTGATCAGGCTTTTTTTAATAAATACATTCAGGAAGTGCAGATTCCATCTTTGATCAGCATTGCTGCAACTGCACTTTCGACAGAAGTATAGCGACATATTCAGGAAAACTGTAATGTGTTACTTGGTCATTTTGAGTCAGCTTTTGAGGGAAATCAAAATGAATGGATTAATTTAAGTAGGAAAAGAAGTGTGTGGTGCTATCGAAAAGATAGGTGGCACTATGCCGGAAAATTTACCGATACCAGAAAAAGTATTCAATAAGTTGAAAAGGAGCAACTTGCTACATTAAAGGACAAAAGCAAAAGAGGGAAAATTGATGCTTGATGAGTAAATTTTTGTAGATTAACAGAAAAAATAAACTCAGAAATTTGATATGTATAGAGGAGACGTACAGATAAAATAATGGAAAATTTAGAAAAGATGATTACTGTCCGTATTATGCAAGAAGATGCGGAAACTATTTTTTCTCTTATGAAGACTGAAAGGGATCCTATATTTGCAATGGAGATTATTCCATATTATGCATTGTTTATCCAATCTTGCCAGGAATATATGGGAGAAACTTTTATCGAGGGAACTTCAGCGGTAAAAGTCAAAGATATACGTAATTTTATTAAAATATACGGAGAAAGTTTTGGAAAATCAAAGAAAAGAATAGAATTGGTAGATATTGATCAGGATGAACAGTATAGAGCACAATTAAGATTTGATTTTATGAAAAGTTGGAATATCCATTTGAATCTTGGTACATATTGGACAGAAGATAATCATGTTGTAGGAAACACGCAGATGCTTGCTGATTTTTTAGAAATTGATGATATATTTAATCAGAAAACAGGAGAGTTGCAATATGAATTGGGAAGTCAGATGGGGGCATTTGTGGCATCGATAAGAGATGGATTTTCGCAAGTTATTGATCCACCAGAGGTAAAAAGATTACGTATAGGGGTATCAATAGATTATTTTTATGATTTGAATACAAATAAGAATGACGAGTTGTTCGTTGATAATTCATCGAAAGTCTTAAATTTATTCTTTCTTAATTTAGTTTGTAATATGAATTTTGTGAAGCATATTTTGAGACCGCTATTTGACGATAGCAATATGTGGCTTTTTCGAGTGGAATATATTGTAACATATTATACTTATCGAGCAATTCAACGGTTAAAAAATTATTGTGACAATAATATTGATCTGTGTATTGATTTTGGAGGGTTTACAGAGACGTTTGGTTTAGCAAAAGTTTTATTCCAGTCTAAGTTTCGTAATTGTATGATGCATTATGGGCTTGAGAATCAGGAAGTAATCTCTATAGAAAATATTCAAAAGCCGTTCTATGGTATTGTTGAAACTTGTTATAATGGAATGGATTATTATTCTTTTTTGGACACATTAAGAAGATTATCAGATAAGATGATTGATTTTTTAGAAAAGCGTTTTAATATAGAAAAAATTACATTACAACGCTTATAAAGGATGCGGTAATAATAACGTTTTTCTTATAAAAGGTAGAGGTGAAATCAATGGTGATGAGGTGTCGTGGGTTAGTAACGTGTCCGTAACAAACACTGCCCAGTCCCTTGATTTACAAGACATTATGGGATAATTCTTGTTTTCAAAGAGAAAACTTGTAAGCCACCGGAAAAACTCTATTGGAGTTGAAGAATCCGGAGATCGTGAATAAATTGTTTTGAGGTGAATAAAAAACGGTGGCTACATTTTGGCTACATAAATATTATAGACGAAATGGGTAATACATATAAGATAATAAAAATCACACAAAAAAACGAATTAATAATTTGCATTATTTGTAATCGTACAAATATAAAAGTGGAGAAAATAGGTGGTACAATGCCGGAAGATTTACCGACACCAGAAAAAGCATTTAGCAGGTTGAAAAAGAACAACTTGCCCGATTAAAGGCGAAAGCAAAAGCGGGAAAACTAATGTTGGATGAATAATTGTAGGCTGGCACTGAGGGGAGAGTCAGCGATGGTCAAAAAAATCGTTATGTGTATACGATTTTAGAAAAAACAAATGGAATATTATTGCAATTTCAGAAGACGGTATAAGGCTTAATAAGCGTGCACCTTTCTTCATATTGTGTCCTGTCACTTTTATTTACAATTAACAAAAATAATTATTGGTGAAATGCGGAGGTAGAGTATGAGAATACTGGCGATAAATATTCAAAACTTTCGAAAACTTTTACAATGCCATATAGATTTTAGTAAAAAGATCACGCTTTTCGTTGGTGCAAATAATAGTGGAAAAACATCTGCTATGGATGCTCTTGGCAAATTCCTTGCAGATAGGAGGTTCACTTTTAACGATATAACCATATCAAAACGTTCAGATATCAATCAGATTGGAGATAGATGGATCCAAGAAGAATGCGAAGAACCCGTTGATTTGGCAGAATGGGAATCATTTGTTCCTAAAATGGATATGTGGCTTGATATTTCGCGAAACGAAATACACTATGTGTCTGGTATTATTCCAACGTTGAAATGGCGCGGAGGTGAATTAGGTGTTAGGTTGGCCTTTCTACCGAAAGATATTTCTAAGTTATTTTTAGAGTATAGAGAGGCATATTTCGCAGCACGTAAAACTGAAAAAGCGAAAGAAAAAGTTGAAATAAGATTATATCCGAAAAACTTGTGTGAATTCCTAGAGAAGAATTTCAACACATATTTTTCGATTAAGACATTTATTTTAGATCCTGCAAAAGCAGAAGCAGATGAGCCGCAGTCAACGCCCTTCGAAATGGAATGCTTTACTGATAATCCACTAAAAGGAATCATTAAAGTGGACATGATTGATGCACAGCGAGGGTTTGCAGACCCAGACAATGCAGATGGAACCGAAAGGACTAAGAAACAGTTATCTGAACAAATGCGCAGCTATTATGATAAGCACCTCGATCCAGAGAAATCCCCTTCCCCAGAGGATTTAGATATTTTGCAGGCTACCGAGGAAGCGAGGAAAGCATTTGACAGAAATCTTGCAATAAAATTTGAACCGGCAATTCATGAGTTGGAGGGGTTGGGATACCCTGGAATAGCAGACCCCAAACTCACAATTGCTACAAAAATGTCTACGAGTGAGACCTTAAAGCATGACGCTGCCGTACAATACGCTCTTAGTAAAAGTGATGACAGTCTAAAATTATCAGAAAAATACAACGGTCTTGGTTATCAGAACCTTATTTCTATGGTCTTTGATTTAATGCGTTTTAGGGATGACTGGATGCGTGAGGGAAAAGCTAAACAGGCAAAGCAAGATTCTGATCGGGCGATTGAGCCGTTGCATTTAGTTTTGGTTGAAGAACCGGAAGCACATCTCCACGTTCAGGTACAGCAGGTATTTATCCGTAAAGCGTATGATGTTTTAACAAATCATAAATTTATAAAAGAGAACGATAATTTTGCTACGCAGCTAGTAATTAGCACCCATTCAAGCCATGTCGCCCGGGAAACCAATTTTGCAGATTTGCGCTACTTTAAACGGTTATCGGAAGGTTCGGAAAGCACAATTGCAACATCAAAGGTAATAAATCTTTCCGATGTATTCGGGAAGGAAGATGAAACTGATAAATTTGTTACGCGCTACCTGCAATCAACACATTGCGATTTGTTCTTTGCTGATGCTGTGATTCTGGTCGAGGGTTCGGCGGAGAATATGCTATTGCCACATTTTATACGAAACAAATATCCCAAGCTGTATCAAAGATATATATCGATACTCAGTATAAATGGTCGTCACTCGCATCGCCTCAATCCATTGATTGAGAAGTTATGTATACCTACGCTCGTTATTGCAGACATGGATTCAGCGGAAAAAGAAGGACATCATAAAGCGGCTTGTCCAGAACGTGGAAAAGGTCTTATTAGCGGTAACTATACAATTGCCCAATGGCTGGTTAAGGAAAAGGATTTGGACAGGCTTTTGGCGATTCCTTCTGCAAAGAAAGAAATAATTAAGGAAACACCATACAAATACTCTATCCGAGTTGCATATCAAACTCCGGTTACTATTGACTATGATGGTACTGTTAAAGAAGCTATTGCAAGCACATTCGAAGACTGCCTTGTGTATACGAATTATCAACTCTTTAAAGGAATTTCGACAGATGATACTGGCAGTTTAGTAAAGAGAGTGAGCGATGAGATTGATTCAGCAAACTCCTTTGAAGATTTTCATAAAGGGGTATATGAAATACTACGTAATGGCAAGTCTGATCAAAAGGCCGAATTTGCATTAGATTTGATTTATGCTGTAGATCCAAACCAACTTATAGTTCCCGCTTATATTGACGAGGGACTGGAGTGGCTACAATCATATTTAGATCCGGAGGAATGAGACATGACAAAAATAATGCCCTTGGAAGAACGTTCCATAGATAACCATATTGATGATCATGTAGATAAAGAGATACAAGATTGCTTCTCTGTAGACGCCCCTAAATGTTTCTTTGTATTTGCAGGAGCAGGTTCCGGAAAGACCAGAAGTCTTATAAACACACTCACCTTTTTAGATAAAGAACGAGGTGAAAGTCTTTTAATGAACGGTAAACAAATTGCCGTCATTACTTACACGAATGCGGCCTGTGACGAAATATCCAAGAGATTGCAGTATAAACCGATCTTTTCTGTATCTACGATACATAGTTTTTTGTGGGATTTAATAAAGAGTTATCAGGCAGATATAAAGGAATGGATTACACAATCTGTTAAGAAAGAAATTGAAGAGCTTAGGCAAAAGCAGCTTAAGGGGCGTGGCGGTAAGGCGGGCGAAAAAAGAGCTGAGGATATCAGGAAGAAAACAGAACGACTTGCAAAAATTGAAACAGTAAAAAAGTTTTCTTATAATCCAAATGGAGATAATGTAGGCTACGATTCCCTGAGTCATAGCGAGGTCGTTAAAATGAGTACAGAGTTTATTGCGATGGAACCAACCATGCAGGATATTTTAACGGCAAAATACCCAATACTGCTTATTGACGAAAGCCAAGATACGAAAAAGGAACTGGTTGATGCCCTGCTTATTGTATGCGAAAAATATAAAGACAGGTTTATTGTTGGAATGTTCGGTGATACCATGCAAAGGATTTATAACGATGGGAAAGATAATCTTGCTAATTGCATTCCTGACGAATGGATAAAACCAGTGAAAGTAATGAATCATCGAAGCGCTAATCGCATTGTCGATTTAGCTAATTCAATAAGGAGTACTGTAGATAATCAAAAACAGAAGGCAAGAAGTGATGCAGAGGAAGGAAGTGTACGATTATTTATTGCTTCAATTTCGGATGATAAAGAAAGTATCGAAAAAAAGGTTGCAGAGATTATGGCACAAGATACCGGAGATATCGGCTGGAATGACGATACACAGTATAAAAGTCTAATTCTCGAACATCATATGGCGGCAAGTCGGTTCGGTTTTTCTGATTTATATATGCCTCTAAATGATTCGGGAAAATTTGACACATCTCTGCGCGATGGGTCTATTACAGAATTGTCGATTTTGTCAAAGATTGTGTCTCCGTTAGTGGCAGCATATCAGGGCGGAAATGACTTTGAGGTCGCAAAAATTGTCAGAAAGAATTCTCCTTTATTAAATAAAGAAGCTTTTGCATCTGAATTAGGCGATCAAACTAAAATGCTTGAAAAAGCTGATGCCGCAGTAGAGGCTTTAATGCA
>ERZ1643251.4780-NODE-4780-length-11510-cov-6.178088_pt1 | contig 11510 bp, 14 predicted proteins | sample MGYA00579261_ERZ1643251 | MGnify/ENA primary metagenome ERZ1643251 (study PRJEB29033, sample SAMEA4952267) | chicken gut metagenome | biome: Broiler Chicken; feature: Gastrointestinal Tract; material: Caecum | place: Ireland | collected 2018 | study: Broiler... | reverse complement strand
CGTCGATGAGGATGGAGTCCACCTCGTCCACGATGGCGTAGGCATGGCCGCGCTGTACCATGTTGGCCTTGTAGACCACCATGTTGTCCCGCAGGTAGTCAAAGCCGAACTCGTTGTTGGTGCCGTAGGTGACATCGGCGTCGTAGGCCTTTTTGCGGTCGGCGGGGGCCACACTGTGGACCACCAGACCCACGGTCAGGCCCAGGAAACGGTACACCTTGCCCATCCATTCGCTGTCACGGCGGGCCAGGTAATCGTTGACGGTGACCACATGGACACCCTTGCCGGTCAGAGCATTGAGGTAGACGGGCATGGTGGCCACCAGCGTCTTGCCTTCACCGGTCTGCATCTCGGCAATGCAGGCGCGGTGCAGCACAATGCCACCGATGATCTGTACGGGATAGGGTTTGAGACCCAGCACACGCCAGTCCGCTTCCCGACAGACAGCAAAGGCCTCGGGCAGCAGATCGTCCAGCGTTTCGCCCTTGGTCAACCGGTCTTTGAATTCGGCGGTTTTGGCCTGCAGCTGCTCATCGGTCAGCTTCTGCATCTCCGGCTCCAGCGCCAGCACTTTGTCTGCCAAAGGCTTGATGCGCTTGAGCTCCTTGTCCGAGAAGGAACCGAACAGTTTTTCAAAAAAAGACATAGGAAAACCCCTGTATTTCCGCCGCATTCAGCTGCGGCAAGTTAGTTTTACACACTTAAATATAATACACCCGCACAGGGGATGCTGTCAAACCTGTGCGGGTGTATTTCAGAATTAATTTACGGTTTTGCGGGATTCTTTGTGGGGAGCGGGCAGACTCAGCAATACCAGCATCACAAAGATGCAGGCAAAGCCCAGGGCATCCCAACTGGTGAAGGGGGAACCCAGCACCAAAGTGCTGATGATGGCAGCGGTGACCGGCTCGGCAAAGCTGTACAGGCTGGCCCGCTGGGGGCCGATGAGCGGTACACCGGACATATACAGACTGAAAGCCAGCACGTTGCCCACAATGACCACCACCACGATGCCAAAGACACCCATGGCGCTGGGCACATACCCCATGGACCAGGGACGGAACACCAGGTGGAACAGGGTGCCACCCATCAGGAAAGCCCAGCCCTGCAGCATGGGGGTGGGGTACTGGGCCTGCAGTTTTTTGGGCCACATGGTGTAGATGACCACGGTGCCGGCACAGACAATGCCGGAAACCAGAGCCGCGGGGCTGATGGCCAGGCTGGTAAAGCTGCCGTGGGTGGTCAGCAGAAAGACCCCCACCAGTGCCAGCAGGATGGAGCAGAGCTCAAAGGGGCGGGGGGGCCGGCGTTGCTGCAGGCAGAGCACCAACAAAATCAAGACCGGGGACAGGTCCTGCAGGATGGTGGCGATGCCCGCTGTGGACAACTGGATGGTCAGGAAATACAGGAACTGGCAGCAGCTGACACCGGCCACCCCGTAAATCAACAGGTCGACGGCATTGCGGGGATTCTTTTTTACGTTCCACGGGTCGAAGAGAACCTTGCGATCCTTGAAAAAGTAGAACCCGCACAGCAACAGCCCGGCCAGAAACAGCCGGATGGGCACCAACCAGGTGGAGTCCATATTTTCCCGCGTGAAGAGGTATTGCCCCATACAACCGGAGACACCCCAGCACGCGGCGCCGCCCATGGTCAGGCAGGCACCCTTTACACGATCAGACATTGTTTTGTTCCCTCCCCAAAATCCATTGCACGGCCTGGTGCAGATCCGGCACCACGGTGGCACCGGTTTGGCACAAAATTTCCGGCGGTTGATGGCCGCTGCTTTGCAAAACACAACCGACACCCAGTGCCTGGGCCACCTCAAAATCGTGGGTGGAATCCCCGATCATCACAGCCCACCGGGGATCGAACCCGGCCTGTGCCAGATACTGAAGTCCCAGGTCCACCTTGCTTTTGGCGTAGATGTCACCCAGCCCCAGCAATCGGTCAAAATAGGGGGCAACCCCTCGCACCGCCACCTGATGTTCCAGGGTGGTGATGGGACTGGCCGAAAGAATTACCTGACGCAGCCCGGCGCGGGCGAAGGCGTCCAGGGCCTCCCGGGCGCCGTCCAACAGCGGGCAGGCTTCACTGGCGGGGATGTAATCCTCCATAAAACTCCGGGCCAGGTCGTCAAAACTGTCCCGGGTGAAATCAAACCCGGCACGGGCGTAATAGTCCTGTACCGGAAAACCAAAAATGGCCCGGTACTGTTCGTGGTTGTACCGCTGTGGGTAGCCGTAGCGTGCCAGCAGACGGTTGAGCGCGTCCACACACAGGACCACATCATCCAGCAGGGTACCGTTCCAATCCCACAAAATCAGTTCCGGGCGCATAGGGTGTTACCTCTGAATTATTTTTCGGTGAAAATCCGCTTGAGAGCGGCGTTGGATTCAATGAGTTTGACCAGGGCCACACCCAGGATGGTGCAGCTGATCAGTTCGCCGATGCCCACGGTGATGCCGTTGGTCAGGCAAAGCACCCACAGCGGGGCGCTCATGGCAGCGGGATCGGTGAAGAAGACGGTGATCTCAATGCCCACGATGACGGCATTGAAGAGGACCGGCGGCAGGGAAGCCGGAATGGCCAGCCCTTTGATGCGCAGGTTGCGCAGGCGGTAGGTGACCAGGCAGGCCAGCAGGGTGGCCAAGGTGCCGAATACCACATCGATGATGGTGGAACCGAACAGGTTGGCCAAAAAGCAGCCCAGCGTCACGCCGACGATGTACTCGGCACCGAAGACGGGCAGCAGGCAGAGGGCCTCGGCGATGCGGACCTGGATGGCGCCGTAGCTGAAGGGGGCCAGCACCAGGCAAAGCACCACGTACACGGCGGCAATGACGGCGCAGCGCACCAGGCGCTGCACCGAAGCATGACCTTCGGTACGGGGCAAAGCAAAACGCACAGCCAGACCAGCCACCACCAGGGCAGCCACGAACAAGATAGCAATATACATACAGACACTCCGGCGGATAGATTTTGACCGCATGCCAGACCGCCAGCCTGGCACCGGTTTGCGCCGCGAAAACCGCGGCGGAGCCTAAAATCCTAAGTTGCTCAACAAAATGCTATTATAGCAAAGCCGTTACGCCGTTGCAAGGGGGAGTGCCGCAAAATTTGACGGGAAATCGCAAACAGGCTTGACTTTTTGCGGAGGACAGTTTATAATTCAATAGTTACTTGCCGGTGTGTTGGAATTGGCAGACGAGACGGACTCAAAATCCGTTGGTGGTGACACCGTGTGGGTTCGACCCCCACCACCGGCACTTCGAGAAAGAAGCGGTAAGACGTTCAAAAACGCCTTGCTGCTTCTTTTTTTGACCACAATTCTGACCACAGTCCCATCGGCACACCATAAAATGGAATTTGGTGAGCCTGCGTTCAGCCTTCGGACGGCAGTTGCTCGTCCAATAACTGCTCATTTAGCAAGTGCTCATTCAACAGTTGCTCGTTTATTTCATCTAGCATTTTCCCATTCGTGATGCCGTCGCTGCTTCGTTGGTGCACATAGAGTTTATATGTATCCGTTTTAACCGAATGCCCGACGATAGCTTTTAGTACTGGCATTGGAAGGTTTTTGGCATTTGTGATGAAAGTGTGCCGCAACTCATACGGAGTGATGCAAGTGATTTGGTTTGCTTTGCAGTATCGTTTGAAGCTGTCATAATAGTGTTTTTCTTTATACTCCCCAAAAACCGACCCATTCCCATTACTCATTTTTCGTTGTGCCAGCAGGGCTTCTTTGGCTAGGTGGGAGAGTGGGATCATACGTTGGGCATTTTTGTTTTTGCCGGGAGTTACTTCACCGTCTATGTTTATTGCGCGTTGCATAGTGATCTGATTTTGTGCAAAGTCGACATCCTTCCATTCAAGTCCCAACACCTCACCGGGACGCAAGCCCGTCAAAAGTTGCAAGCGGTATGCGTATATCAGATCGTCGAAAACTACCTTGCCCCGGTACACGGTTGTATCCGTGTTGAGAAGGATTTTAATTTCCTCGATGGATAGAACCTTTTTGCCGGGAGAATCAGGCATATCTCTCGGTAGTACTACATGGTAAGGAATATACGTTGTCCATTTTCTATCGTGGCAAAATGCGACAAACTGCATAAGATTGCTTTTTAAGTTTTGGATTGTTTTTTTAGCCAAAGGCTTTTGATTTTTGTCGATGGTAGGAGAATAAGCTTCACGTAAAACACGGGTTAGGTCATAATCGCAAAGGCCTTCCAACTTTACCGAGCCGATCAACGGCAACACATGGTACCGAAACAAAGACTCGATAGGACGCCAGTTATCCTTGCGAGTATAACTCTGCAAATCCTTTAACCATTCCGCAAAGGCTTCGTTGACCGTACGGCAAACTACATGATCGGCGTCGTTTGTCCAAGCGAGTGCATTACGGTATACCTCCTGTTCTCCCTTGCGTCCAGGGATGCTGCTGTAAAAACTTTTCCGTTTTCCGTGTGCGCTGACGTTGACCTGCCAGCGCTTGCGAGTTTTGCTCCATCTTGCTTTCATGATTTCTTTCTTCCTTTCTGTGAGAGTTTTGAAGTGGTAACTGGGGGGATCATTTCTTCAATGAAGTAGCGGTATAAATCTTCTGCCGGGATGCCAAGCACATCCATGATCTGTTTCATCTCTCCGGCAGAAAACTCCACGTTTCCGTTCATTCTTTCGGACATAGCTGATTGGGACAGGTCTATTTGCCGTGCCAAGTCCTTTTGCGTCCACCCAAAGTCAATCAGCCGTTTCTTTAGGCTGCGATATCGCAATCTGTTTTGTTGCAAAACCTATGTCGGTGCACCTCCTTTTGCTCGTGTCTGGGTGATTCCGTTAGGTGTGGTGGGAAGTAAAGTTTCTTTTCTCATAAAAAATTCTCCTTTTAAAATAATTGATTATTGTTTTGTAAATACCACGGTCTTCTGCTCATCTAACCGGTGTTACTAAACTGGCTTGAGAAAATGGATTGTCAGGCATTGATTATTTTCCCAGAGCAGCGAACACGGATAAACGGCGGAATTTGATATGTACACTCCTAGTACGCCGAAGTATGAATTATAGGGGGTGCACCAAAAAGAGGCACGTCCTGCACATAAAAGCAAAGATGGTGAGGTATTTTTGAAAAACCTCACCATCTTTTGTATTTATCCCTCTGCGGTGGGCTGCTCCACGTCAGCGACCTCAACCTGGGGATGTACAGCCAAACGCTTGCCTTCCAACCAAACACCGCCCATCGGCATAAGCGTCAGGATGGCCCGTACTTTGTCCTCCTGCATGGCTTCCACGGCCCAGCGGTTTGTCAGGAAGTAGTAAGTCAGTTCCTTGCCCCGCCTTTCCACCTTGACCAGCGTAAAGGACTTGGCCGCTACCAGATTGGCATCGGGGTCCAGCGGACTAAAGGTATTCACACCAGACTTTTCCAGAATCACCACCCCTGCTTCGGTGTCTGCGTGGCACCATTCCGGGTCCGGCACAACCGCGCCATCCTCTTCCAGTTTCAGGCCGTTCACGACCCCGCCGCCCCGGATATAATTGCGTATCTGCACGTCGGTCATGCCCTGCATCTGTTGCCCGTCCCAAAGCTGCCAGCCGATACGGCGAGTCCCCAGCACTTCCACATAATTCGCAGTCATTTTCTTGCACATGATTTTTGTCTCCTTTTTACGTTTTATCGTGAATTTCTTTCCTTCACTGACACAATCATAACGCCGACGTCATCACGGCGGCAAGAGGTGAAACTGCAAGAAAAAGACGTATCTGCGTTATATAGATTGCCGCAAAACGCCCGATAAACACAAAAAGGCGGTCCGCCGCTCCCGAAAGGGGAGAGGAAAACCGCCTGCCAACGCCGGGACGATTCAGCGCTTTGTCGAATCCTGTATCTGCCAGATTTTTGCGAGATACAGGCAGATACCCTTTAAGGCCATGGCATGTTTCAGATACTGCCGGTCGGGTGGCAGAAACACCTGACCGATTTCCACCCCGGTAGGAGTGAAGATGCGATAAAAACTGTCGTACTGTACGATACGTAAGCCGTGCATAGCGTTTTCCCCCTAACAAACTCAATTTTTTGTAAGGACGGGACTCGTCCCACCCTTTGCAGCAAAGATGGTCGGTTGCTGCCCCTGTACTTCAATACCCGCATAGCGATACCGCCCCAGCAGATAGAAGTCGATGCGGTGCAGGATATTGTACACCAGCGATACCGAGAACGGCTTGCCATTCCTGCATCGGTAGCCCCACTCGGTCAGAATCGAAGCCAGCTCACGATAACTTGTCCCCGGGTTTTGCGCGAACAGAATAAACAGGGTACGGACTGCTTCGGCTTCCGGTTCATACAAGACCAACTGTTTTGTATGCCGCTGGCAAGTATAGCCGTAGGGCACACGACCACCCGCATAACCGCCCTGTTCAGCTTTTGCCAGCCGCCCCCGCAGCATTTTTGCTTTGATCTCGCCCACCTCGTAACTGTCCAGCGCTACCAGAATATTGGATAACAGCGATTCTACCGTGCCATCCTGCGCCAGCGTAAACATGGGTTGAGTGATCTACTTCACACCAACGCCCAGCCGTTTGAGCCTGCCGCAGATCAGCAAGTTTGCCTCTTGGGAGCGCCACAACCGATTTGTAGCCAGCACCACCACAAACGCAATATCCCCCTGTTTCAAGCGGTCCAGCATCGCTACCAGACCGGGGCGGAAGACCACTTCAGGCTCCTGGTCCCCCGGGGATGCCGCAAAGGCTTTTGTACCGGATTTTGCTTCGTCCCCGTAAACTCCCACCAGTTCCAGATGGTTGTCTTTGCAGTATTTGATGATCTCCCGCTCCTGATATTCCAGACTGTAACCGTCCTCCCGTTGCAGTTCGGTGCTCACCCTTTTGTAACCAACGACCTTGACGGATTGCATAAAATCCACCTCCATAAAAAATTATTTGTTCCTATAATTTCAATTAAGAGGAAAAGCAAGCCTTCGCCGCCACGTCGGCCACCGACAACAAAAAGAGTAGCCGGGCAAGGGTCCCCCCTCTGCCCGGCTACGACTATCAATATCTATCTCCCCACATTCCCCGAAAACCTTATTTATTCCGCTCCATTTCCCTTAGGAAATTCCCACTTTTAGTCCCCGAAAAAGCCCAATAAAACAGACAAACCCGGAAAAACCCATATCAATTTAACACCCTTTCTACTTTCCGATCCTGATTTTTGATAAACTTTCCCACCGCAAACTTAAAGGAACGACTTGCACGTTTTCCCCGCAAGTCTGCTCGGAATGTTTTGTACACCCTTTCTATAAAGGAAAGGGCCGGCATAGCCGTATTGACTACGCCAGCCCCTACTTTATCGGATTATCGTATTTCTCTCGCTAATATAAGAATTTGATTGTCTTATATCATTCCGCTTACTTTGTATTTCTAACTGCTATCGATGTTTTTCTAAAGTCTTTGACATGGAAGTCTGTGGAGTTGATTTGATTTTGGAAGTCATATTATTTTTATTCTGGGTAGTATCCATGCTCTTCATAGAACTGTTGATATAACTGATCTAGTACTCTAGCCGCCTCTCCACTCTCGAAAAGGTTATGTAGCTGTTCAGTGTCCTCACGGACTTTCTCTCTGTATGCTTCACCTTGCTCATGGTCTTCAATGAGTACTCCACCGTGGGCTTCGATCTGCTCTTTCATACTCTCATAAGCATCCCCACTAATCATTAGGTCGCCACTTTCTTCATCTATCGTCCATCCACCAGATAAACCACTCGTACCCTCATTATCTCCCATATCTATCTCACCATTCGAATAGCCATAATACCAATCAATGTATTGCTGAACAAACTCATTTGTACAACCATCCGCTTGCTCTGTCTCGGCATCTGCATAGGTATATCCGCTCTTCCAAATCCAATAGAACATATCATATCGGGTATCTTGATTATTACGAAGGTCTTCGTCGCTTACACCATTATCATATTTGTAGGTCTCAACATATAAGTCGAATTCGTATTCTAAGCCTTCATCGCTGACAGGTGTAGCGGTGGGTGTCGGTTCCGGCGTAGCAGTAGGTATAGGGGTGGCTGCTGTCTCCGGGGTCTCAACCACTGCAGGCGCAGACCCCGCTTTGTACCAAATCGCAGCAGCTATGACAAGGACAACCACAACTGCCGCAGCAATCCATTTTTTCATTGTACATTCCTCCTGTATTTAAGCATCCGCATCGTGGGTAATGCTATAACCATTATAACGCAAGACCGAACCATTTGGCAACAAGAATATCCCTACACAGAAACGCCCTATCTCTCCTACAATAGTAGCATAGGGAAGGAGGCGTGACCATGGACACAAACCAGCGTATCCGCCAGCTTATGAAAGAGCGCGGCCTGACAGAATACAGATTGGCCCTGGATTCCGGCTTGTCTAAGTCCACGGTCTCGGCGCTCCTGCACCGCAATACAACCCCATCTGTCCCCACCATTGAAGCAGTATGCAACGCACTAGGCATCACAGTCAGCCAGTTTTTTGCCGAAGAGGGGGACAGCCTGCCCGTCAACGAAGAACAGCGTCTGCTTTTGCAGCGCTATGCCCAGCTTACCGAAACACAAAAGCGCATCATCCAACAGACTATGTTGGAGTTCCTGCGCTAAACTGTATATCGTTTTTGATACTGTTCTTTGTTCCTCCATAGTTTCAGCAATTCATCTTAAGTATCGTGCTCTTTCATTATATGATTTTCCAACAGGTAAGTAAAGTACTCTTTTGCCCGGTGAGCCATCTTTTGAGCGTATCTCAATATAAGTCCTATCTATACAAAGATCTCAGTACAAGATCCCCCTAGATAAACTGCTTCATTAACTGGGCAGTTTAAGTAAGAAACCAAGTCATAGCAAAAGCCCCATATTGCAACTAAGAATGCGTGAGCACATTCCGTTGCAGTATAGGGCTTTTTCTTTATGTATAGCAGTTGCCACGCTACTGATTGCATTTTGAGAGTCCACGTCTGTTTTGCCGCGTTTCCTCGGCTTTTGTACTTTGCAAAGCAAGAAAAACTGTCCCCTGAAACTTACAAACTGCCTGACGGTTGCCACACTGATGCGGAAAAACCTATTCAACTGCATATCACTCTTTTGCACAAGGGGGAAAACCGTAAGCCAAAGCCGGGCGCAACTCCACGTCCACACCTTGCTCGCCAACAGGTCCGAACCGGTTTTTTATTAAACCAAACCATCCCGCAAAAATTTCCCCTGGTAGAGCACACGTCTGAACGACCCCACTGTATCGAAAAAATCTCAACTAGTCCGGGCGGTTTCGGCAGCTACGTCGGCACCGAAAAAAGGCAATGTAGGTCGCACCGTTCCGCTGTTTTGAGCAAAATTTTCCCCTTTTTCCATTTGTTTCGCCCGGTATTTTTATCCCCGGAAATGAGGATTCTGCACCGAATGACCCGGATTTTTTTCCACTGTACACAGCATTGCACAGCCAACGTCCACCCCAAGGGAAAAGCAATAGTCCACCCATTGCATTTCCCCAGTAGGGCAGCGGCAGTCCATCCCGGCGTTTTACACGTCTGCGAAACCTATACTTTGGCCGTTTTGATAATTTGGTAATTTGATAATCACACATCAGGGTCATAGTTAAGCCAAATGATTTCATGCGCCCGGGCCTTTGTCTGCCCCTGCCGGGTGCGGGCGCTGCTTTTCGCCACCGAGCCCAGGTCGATCTTCCGCCAGCGGGAAGCGGACAGGCGCTCATCGTACAAAGTGCTGCTATAGCCGCAGATAAGCACTTTTGCGGCGGTTTTCTCTGCATGGGCAAGGAATCTCTCATGCGTTGCCCTGTCCCAGTCAAACGCACCGTAAGCGGGTCCTTTGACGCGGCGTTCCTCCTGTTCACCGTACAGATACGGAACATCCAAAAAGATCACATCACCAGCAGATGCAGTTTCCATCCAGTGCAGGGCGTCGCCATTCGTCACCTGTATATTGTAATCCACCAGCCGCTCATGCACCGCCAGAAGCGTCCGCAAGCGGTTGTCATAAGCCGCCAGTATAGTAGGGGTCGGTGTACGGTAACTGGCTTGTGTGGCGTTGAAACTCATGCAGATGGCTTGATATTTTGCACAGGCCAGGGCCACGGCGTCCTCGTCGCTATCAGGTACATCGTTGTGCAAGCGCAGATAAACAACTGCCGCTTCGAAAGTTGTCTGTGTGTAGTCTTGCCGCTCCAACTGTTCCAGAAAGCGTTGGAAAAGCGTGCGGTCTTTCAGCGCCGTAAAAAGCGCATATAGCGCGGGGTTCAGGTCATTGTAGACCATACGGGGAACATACGGGCTGTTCAGGATAAGTTTACCCTAACCGCCACAAGCGTCGATCAGGCGCTCCACGCCGGTTTTGGGCAGATATCCTGCGATTTTGCGGCAAAGCAGCTGCTTGCCGCCATAGTAAGGGAATGTTGAAATCATTGCCATTGCTTTGCATCCTCCATCAGAATGCAGACGACGCTGCTTTTTCCTGCCTCCAGCTTGTAGTCGAATCGCCCTTCGTTATGCAGCACCAGATTCCTTTGCAGCAATACGCTGCGAACGGTTCGCCAATGCTGCCCGGCCAGCTCCTTAAATACACGGTTGGGCATTACAAGACAGCGTCTGCCTTGTACTTCACAGGTTTCGACCTTTCCAGACTCGGCAGCATCAGCCAAAAATTGGGAAAGATCAAAGTCACAGTCCTCGCCATAGTCCGCAATCTCAAAACAGCTGCGGGGGATTTCGGCAAGGTTGTCCCGGAAAGCGGTGCGTATCTTATTCAGTTCGCTGGCGCGTATGCCAAGCAGGTAGTCCTCCAGTTGTGCCAGAATGCGATTGCAGGCGCTAAACGGGCCGTACCCAACGCAAGCGGGAGCATCATACCCCGGTGCCTCGACAAAGAAGTAGAAAATGGGCTTACCTGCCATATCGTCGGTGCGCTTTTGCAAGTTGATGGCACAGTAAACTTTCCAACCTTCTTCTAGATTTTGATACAAAAGCGAAGCCGAGATGTGCTGCTGACTCGTTACGAGTGTTATCTGATCCATAATGATATCCTCCTGAATTATAAAAATATATCAATAATATAAAACAGTGTTGCAGCATATATGGTGGTGAGAGAAAACACAACATTTTTGTATACTTGAACAAAACAATCTGCTTGTAATTGTGCAAAAAGTCAGAAGCTCAAAATCTTATGGTTCTGTTAGTAATAAGGAGAAAAGCAGAGCGACCGCTCTCAAAGGTTCATTTTCTTTGGCCATTGACCACACTTTTAGACCACACTTCTCTTGGGGCGGAGCAAATTCGAAATTTGGTATAGCAAAATCCGTAGTAAAAAACCACATGTCATCGGGAACAGCGTATTGGGGTATCGCCCAGATAGAAAAACACGTTTGTTCGACCCCCACCACCGGCATACAGAAAAGCCCCGGGAACTTTGAACCGCCCCAGATTGTGCAGACAGCACAAAAAGAGCCCCTGGGCAGGAATAT
>ERZ1643251.4777-NODE-4777-length-11514-cov-4.143206_pt1 | contig 11514 bp, 11 predicted proteins | sample MGYA00579261_ERZ1643251 | MGnify/ENA primary metagenome ERZ1643251 (study PRJEB29033, sample SAMEA4952267) | chicken gut metagenome | biome: Broiler Chicken; feature: Gastrointestinal Tract; material: Caecum | place: Ireland | collected 2018 | study: Broiler... | reverse complement strand
AGCTTCGCTCACGTTGATGGCGGGGATGAGCGACTCGGGGTCGTCTTTGTCTCGCAAGATTCCCCTGATGTCTGTCATGGAAATTAAACTTACCGCTTTCAGTTCGCCTGCAAGACGGCTCGCCACGGTGTCGGCGTTGATGTTATAAACGTGTCCGTCCTTGTCGCACCCGACGGTACTGATGACCGGAACGTATCCCGCAGCCAGGGCGTCGAGGACGGGTTTGGTGTTGACGGAAGTTATCTCTCCGACGTAACCGAGTTCTTCGTTAAGCGGTTTTGCCTCTATCATATGTCCGTCTATACCGCACAGCCCTAAGGCTTTTCCGCCGGCGTTTTCTATCATATTGACGAGATTTTTGTTGACTTTTCCGGCAAGTACCATTTGTACCACTTCCACCGTTTCGGCGTCGGTTTTTCGCAACCCGTTGACAAATTCGCTTTTTACGTTCATTCTCTTGAGGGTTTCGTTTATTTCCGGACCGCCTCCGTGAACGAGTACCACTTTAACGCCGATTTTACTGAGAAAAACCACGTCTTTGGTGACGGTGGCTTTCAGTTCCTCGTTTATCATGGCGTTACCGCCGTATTTTATTACGATGATACTGCCGTTGTATTCCTGAATGTAGGGCATGGCCTGCACCAGAATTTCCGCTATTTCCGCATTGCTGAGTTTCATTTCCGTTCTCCTTGTGAAGCAGGGGAAGACTAACCGTCAGGTACGGTAGTCTCCGTTGATTTTTACATAGTCGTAAGTGAGGTCGCACCCCCACGCCGTGGCGGCGCAGTCGCCGTCGGCTAAGGTTACGTTAATGACGATTTCTTTTTCCGAAAGGATTTTTTTGGCGAGAACTTCGTCGAAGTCCACTCCGTGTCCGTCTTTGCAGACTTCTATTTCTCCTCCCTCGGAAATAAAGGAAACGCCTACTTTTTCCACGTCGAGGTCGGCTCCGCAATACCCGAGCGCGCACAGAACTCTGCCCCAGTTGGCGTCGGAACCGAACATAGCCGCTTTCAGAAGGGAACTGGAGATAACTCCCTTTGCCGCTATGCGAGCGTCCTTAAGAGTTTTTGCTCCGCTGACCTTACACTCCAACAGTTTGGTGGCGCCTTCTCCGTCGGAAGCTATCATACGGGAAAGATGGGCGTTGACGGCGTTGAGAGCGGTTAAAAAGGTATAATAATCTTCGTTTTCCGTTTCGATAAAAGGATTGCCGGCAAGGCCGTTTGCCATAACGCTCAACATATCGTTGGTGGAAGTGTCTCCGTCCACGCTTATCATATTGAAAGTTTCGTCGGCAGAACTTTTAACGGCCTTTTTAAGCATATCGGGAGAAACGGAAACGTCGCTTGTGACGAACACGAGCATGGTCGCCATATTCGGATTGATCATTCCCGAGCCCTTTGCGATACCGCCTATACGGCAGGTTTTTCCTCCGAGGGTAAATTCTACGGCGCATTCTTTCAAACGGGTGTCGGTAGTCATTATGGCTTCGGCTGCCTTATCGCTTTTTTTGCCCAAGCCGTTTACCAGTTCTTCCATACCGTCGGCTATGGGAGTTACGTCGAGTTTCTGCCCGATAACGCCGGTGGACGCCACGATGACGTCATTTGCCGAAATACCCGTATGTTTTTCCACAAGAACGCACATCTTTTCGGCGATTTCCACCCCGTCGGCGTTGCAGGTGTTGGCGTTGCCGCTGTTGCAGATGACCGCCGCCGCTTTCCCGTCGGCAAGGTTGGCTTTTGTCACGGCGATGGGCGCGCCTTTTACTTTGTTCTGTGTGTAAACCGCCGCAGCCGAAGCGGTAACTTCGCTGATTATCAAAGCTAAATCGGCTTTACTTTTGTTCTTTCTGATTCCGCAATGAATACCGTTGCAACGGAATCCGCAAGGAGCGGTTATACCGCCTTGAATGAATTTCATAAATACTTACTCCTGTATTTTTTTCGACGAAGTCCGCAAAACGCGGACTTCGGGAAATGTTTGTTAAATCAGGCCGTACGTTTCGTCGATGCCGAGCATAATGTTCAGGCATTGTACGGCGGCGCCGCTTGCGCCTTTGCCGAGGTTGTCGAAGAGCGAGACGAGGTTCACTCTTTCTTCGTTCCCTCCGACGAGTATTTTCATACGGTCGGAGTCCTTCATTCCGTCCGCAGGACAAAATCCGTCGGGATAAACGTCCTCTGCATAAACTACGTCTATGAGCGGACTTTTTTCGTATTTGGATTTCAGGACTTCGTAAATATCCTTTTTGCCGCCCTCGAGAAGTCGGGTGTAAAGGGGGACCGTGACTTCCATTCCGCAAAAATAATCGCTTACTATGGGATTGAAAACAGGGGGATAATCCAATTTCGCCACATAAGTCATTTCCTTAAGATGCTTATGCGTCTGTCCCAGAGCGTACTGACGGGGAGAAGGGAAGGAGTCTGTTTCGTAAGAGGCTATCATCTTTTTCCCGCCGCCCGAAAATCCTGTAAGGGAATGACATACCAAAGGGTAGTCGGCAGGCAGGATACCTGCTTCACGCAAAGGATAGACGATACTCAGGAAACCGCTTGCGTGGCACCCCGGAACGGCAATTCGGGAACCCGTAACTATGGCTTTGCGGTGAGCGTCGCTGAGTTCGGGAAAGCCGTAAGCCCAGGAGGGCAGGGTACGGTGGGCGGTGGAAGCGTCGAGAATACGAACAGACCCTTTTGCCAAAGCAACGGCCTCTACGGCCGCTGCGTCGGGCAGACAAAGTATCGTCACGTCGCTTGAATTTATTCTTTCGGCGCGGGCGGAAGGGTCTTTTCTGAGTTCGTCGGGAATGGGGATAATCTCCAGGTCGGGTCTCTTTTCCAGACGTTCGAAAATTTTAAGTCCCGTGGTACCTTCCTTGCCGTCGATAAATATTTTCGTCATTATTTCTTAAGATTTTTTTCCATCAACGCTTTAACTTTCAGGGGCAGACCGAAGAGGTTGATAAATCCTGCGCTGTCGGCCTGGTCGTAAACGTGATCTTCGTCGAAAGTGGCTATCTCCTCGTTGTAGAGAGAATAAGGACTGGTAACTCCGGCATTTATTATGTTGCCTTTGTAGAGTTTGAGTTTAACGTCGCCGGTAACGGTCTCTTGCGTCTTGTCCACGAAAGCCGAAAGAGCTTCGCGTAAAGGAGTGAACCATTTTCCGAAATAAACGAGTTCCGCAAACTGGGCGGCGACAAGTTGTTTGTAATGCTGAGTGTCGCGGTCGAGGCAGAGGGTTTCCAGAACTTCGTGGGCGCGGTAAAGAATACTTCCGCCGGGAGTTTCGTAAACGCCTCTGGACTTCATACCCACGAGACGGTTTTCCACGATGTCGGCAAGACCTACGCCGTTTCTTCCGCCTATTTCGTTGAGGGCGGCTACCATTTCGGTACCGCAGAGTTTCTTTCCGTTGAGGTGAGTGGGAACGCCTTTTTCGAAATGTATGGTTACGTATTCGGGTTTATCGGGAGCGGCTTCGGGGGAAACGCCCATTTCCAGGAAACCTTCCTTGTCGTACTGCGGTTCGTTGGCGGGATCCTCGAGGTCCAGCCCTTCGTGGGAGAGGTGCCACAGGTTCTTGTCCTTGGAATAGTTGGTTTCACGGTTGATTTTCAACGGAACGTTGTGCGCTTCGGCGTAATCGATTTCTTCTTCCCTGGATTTGATGTTCCAGATTCTCCACGGGGCTATTATATCCATTTCGGGGGCGAAAGCCTTGATGGTGAGTTCGAAACGAACCTGGTCGTTGCCTTTTCCCGTGCAACCGTGGCAAATGGCGTCGGCGCCTTCGGCTTTTGCTATCTCCACGATTTTTTTGGCGATGATGGGACGTGCAAACGCCGTGCCTAAAAGATAGTCGCCTTCGTATTTTGCCCCGGCTTTAAGAGTGGGGTAAACGTAATCGTTGATAAATTCTTCTTTAAGATCGGCTATATAAAGTTTGCTTGCGCCGGTCTTTATTGCCTTTTCTTCCAGCCCGTCCAGTTCGGTGCCTTGTCCCACGTCGCCGCTTACGGCGATAATTTCGGGATTATCGTAATTTTCTTTGAGCCACGGGATAATAATGGACGTGTCCAGTCCGCCCGAATAAGCCAGTACTATTTTGTTGTATTTTTTCATATTCGCCTCCGAATTTAATTTGCGTTTTAATGATTACGATTATAAACCCCGTTTTTGCATAAGTCAAACATTTTATTATAATTATCCATATTATTTTATAAAAATCTAAAAATATGAATAAATATACGGAATATACAGAATAATATAAATTTTTTATGCAGGATATGCGATAAAAACAAAAGGGAAGGCGAACGAGCGTCTTCCCTGTGCGGTAATTGTAAATAAGAAAGGGGTTATTTTTTCAGAAATTTCTTTTTCACGGCGACGGCTGCGATAACGACGTCGGCAACGAAAGCTACTACGGGGATAAACCAGTAGGGGTGCCACGGGAGGAAAGCGGTGACGCCGAATATGACGTAAATCATGGTGGCGGCAGTGATTATGAAAACCAAAAGGTCGAGTATAAGGGTTTTGCTTTCGGTGGCGATGGCGAGTATGAGATCCACGCCGGGGAGAATTATGGGCAGGAACAAAAACAGCAACCAGCTGACGCTCCAGGCGTTGGGGTACAGGACGGAGAAGCAGAGATAGATTATCAACACTCCGAGTACCGAAGTTACGGCGGAGAAAATTCTGGTCACGATAAAGCGTTTTTTACGGGAGCTTACGACGGCGAGGTAAATACTTACGCCCATAATACCCGCAAGCACGCCGCAGACGAGGATAAGCCAGGCCTTGGACCAGGGTGCGGCGGTAAAGCCGACTATCAGAAAGGCTGCCGTAAAGATAAGCACGTAAACTACCGCCCACAGCAGAAAATTGAGAGAGGAGCGGAGGTGTTTTTTGACGGCGGGGACGGTTTTGAAGTCGGAAAAGTTGGCTTTGAAATCGCCTAAACGGGCGATACTTTCGTTATAAATTTTGTCCTCGTCGGTTTCGCCGTTTTTTTTCATTTCGTCGGCGCAGTCCATAAGAACGCCCAAAAGTTCGGCTTTGTAGTCTTCGCTTTCCTTAGTGGGTTGGAGTTCGCGGAATTCCAGTTCCAGAAACGCTCTGAATCGTTGCAGCATTGTTTATCCTCCCAGTATGAGTTTGTTTAACAGACGGCTGACGGTCAGCCATTCGGTTTTTTTGATTTCGTAGAAACGGCGGCCTTCTTCGGTCATACGGTAATATTTCCGTCTTGCGCCGCCGCTGCCTTCCCCCCAGAACGCGGTAATAAGTCCTTCGGCTTCCATCCTGCGGAAAGCCGTGTAAATGGTGGCGTCCTTGATGTCGAGGATACCTTCGCCTTTTTCCAGTATGTTTTTGCTGATTTCATAACCGTAACTGTCCTTGTCGGCAAGTTGCGCAAGAATTATGGTTTCGGTATGTCCCCGTAATATGTCGGCGCTGACCATTCTGACTCCGTGTGTATAATGTGATTATGTATATAATAACATTCAATAATGGTTTTGGCAATAACTTTCGTAAAATTTTATAAAAAAAACGTACCTTTCGGTACGGTAGGGATACTTAATAAAGGATTATAATTGTTTTAACAGTTCTTCCAGTTCCTCGTCGGAGAGTTCGTCCACGTTGCGGAGAGAGTTTTTTTTCGGGGAGGGCGGAGCCGAACTTTTGACGGAAGGGAAAGGTTGTTCGGGGACGGCGGAAAGTATTTCCTTTTCGTCGGGAACGGGAGATGGCGATTCTTGTCCGATAATTGCGCGGTAATTGAGTTGCGGCGAGTCGCCTAAGCGGTCGCGTTCGGAAAGATAATCGGCTATACCTATGTCGTCGTCGAACGCTCTTTCCATTTCCGCCCGACATTCTTCCAGTATTTTTTCGGTACGGGCAAAGTCGGCGTCGGCTCGTCCTGCGCGGACTGCGGAGATCCATTTGTTGCGGAAAAGATTGAGCCGTTCGCATTCCAGAGCGTATTTTACTTTGCTTTCGGATATTATTTCCGAACTTTTCCGCCTGGCAAAATCCAGCGTCTCTGCGATTTGTTTTTCCTTGAGACGGTATTCTTCCAATGCAAAAGTAAGGTCGGCGTTGATTTTTTTAAGTTCCGCTATCCTTTCCGCCTGTTCTTTTATCAAAAGATCTTTTTCCGCCGTAAGAGAGGCGTTTTTTTTCCCTGTTTTTTTCATATTTTAATTATGGACGGAAATTTTGAAAAAAAACCGAATTTCTTTGTAGATATTTGTCTAATGGAAAGATATTTGATATAATAAATAAAAATTATTTTTGGAGTGTGCGATGAAAGCTATCGTTTCCGTTGTGGGAAAAGACAAAAGAGGAATTATTGCCAGAGTGAGCGGAGCGTTGTTCGAAATGGACGTCAACGTGGAGGATATTTCTCAGACCCTTATGCAGGATTATTTTACTATGATAATGATGGTGGATTTGTCGGAAAGTAAACTGAAGTTTATCGAAATCAGCGACAGACTGAACGAACTCGGCAAGGAAATCGGCGTGGAAATACGTATTCAGAGCGAAGCGATTTTTCAGACGATGCATAAGATTTAAGGACGGTAAAGATGATATCCATAAACGAAGTACTCGAAACCAACCGTATGGTAAAAGCGCAGCACCTGGACGTGAGGACCATCACTATGGGAATTTCGCTTCTGGACTGCGTGGCCGACAGCGTGGAAGAAACCTGTCGCCGTATATATAATAAGGTTATAGCAAAAGCCGGACGCCTGGTGGAAGCGGGGGAAGAAATTGCCTGCGAAACGGGTATCCCCATAGTCAACAAGAGAGTATCCGTGACTCCCGTCAGCATAATCACAGCCGCAACGGGCGGAGCGGTGGAAGTAGCCAAGACTCTGGATAGATGCGCCCAAGAAATCGGCGTGGACTTTATCGGAGGATATTCGGCGTTGGTGCAGAAGGGAATGACGCCCTATGAAGAGGAATTCATAAAGAGTATTCCCGAGGCTTTGGCTTGTACCGAAAGAGTATGTTCTTCGGTAAACGTCGGAAGCACCAAGGCGGGTATCAATATGGACGCCGTCCGTCTTATGGGAAAGGTAATTAAGAAAGCCGCATTTCTTACCCGTGATAAGGGCAGTATAGGCTGCGCAAAACTCGTGGTGTTCGCCAACGCCGTGGAAGTCAACCCCTTTATGGCGGGAGCTTTTCACGGAGTGGGGGAAAAAGACGTGGTAATTAACGTGGGCGTAAGCGGACCCGGGGTGGTGAAGGCTGCGTTGGAACACGTCAAGGGCGACCTTACCGAAGTAGCCGAAACCATCAAGAAAGTGGCGTATAAGATAACGAGAGTGGGGCAGTTCGTGGCGGAGGAAGCCAGCCGCAGACTGGGAGCCAATTTCGGCATAGTGGATTTAAGTTTAGCTCCCACGCCCGTTATGGGAGACTCGGTAGCGCATATACTGGAAGAGATAGGACTGGAAAGCGTGGGCGGATGCGGCACCACCGCTTGTCTTGCGTTACTGAACGACGCCGTGAAAAAAGGCGGAATTATGGCAACGTCGCACGTAGGGGGGCTGAGCGGAGCGTTCATTCCCGTCAGCGAGGATATCGGAATGATAAACGCCGCCGAAAAAGGCGTGCTTAAAATAGAAAAACTGGAAGCCATGACGGCTATTTGCTCGGTGGGACTGGATATGATAGCCGTGCCCGGGGACACCACCGAAGAGGTTTTGAGCGGACTTATAGCCGACGAAGCGGCGATAGGCGTGGTAAACAACAAGACCACCGCCGTAAGAGTCATTCCCGTTTACGGGAAACAATCGGGGTCCGTGGACTTCGGAGGACTTCTCGGGAAAGCCCCGATTATGCCTATCTGCACTTCGGATTGTACGAAATTCGTTTCCAGAGGGGGGCGTATTCCCGCACCCGTGTGGGCGAACAAAAACTGAAAAAGGAAGATATTATGAAAAGGATAGCCGCTTTCGAAAAGGTGAGCGAAGAAAGATTTCTTGCCGACGGAGGAAATAGCGAGAATTACGATAAAATAGTCCTGCCCGTCAGAGCTACGGCAGGCAGCGCAGGTTACGACATAGTCACGCCGCAGGACGTCACGTTGAAACCCGGCGAAAGTATCAGAATTCCCACGGGGATAAGGGTAAGAATGGAAGACGGTTGGGTATTCCAGATTTATCCTCGGAGCGGACTGGGGTATAAATACCGCGTTCAACTCGACAATACCGTGGGGATTATCGATTCCGACTATTACTTCAGCGACAACGAAGGACATATCCAGGTCAAGATAACTAACGACGGGAAAGAAGGGAAAACCCTTTGTCTTAAGAGCGGAGAGAGATTCTGTCAGGGGATATTTACCGAATACGGCATAACTTACGACGACGAAGCGACCGCAACAAGAAACGGCGGCTTCGGAAGCACGGGAATTAAAGCAAAATAAATCAGGCGAGTATAAAAAATGAGCGATTATACGATATTACTGGAACTGGCGTTAATTCTGCTGTTCACCAAACTTTTCGGGATAATATGCAAGAAAATAGGTTTACCGCAAGTGGTAGGCTTTCTTATTGCGGGCATATTGATAGGGCCGTGCGTTTTAGGCTGGGTCAATCCTTCGGAAACTTTGAAGATAATAGCCGAACTCGGGGTTATACTGATAATGTTTTCGGCAGGGGTGGAAACGGATCTGAAAGAACTCAAACAAAACGGGCTTGCCGCCACTCTTGTGGCTATGGCGGGGGTTTTGCTGCCTCTCGGAGGAGGATTTCTCATTGCTGCCGCCTTCAACGGAGGCTTCGAAGGGATAGACTCTCTGAAAATCTTGCAATACGTTTTCGTGGGGGTGGTGATGACCGCCACCAGCGTGTCCATAACCGTTGAAACGCTGAAAGAACTCGGTAAACTCAAGACTAAAGCGGGGACGATCATTCTTTCGGCGGCGATAATCGACGACGTTATCGGGATCATTCTCCTGAGTATAATAATCGGTTTCCGCAATCCCGAAGTCAAACCCGTGGAAGCGGTATGGAAGACGGGGTTGTTTTTCGTGCTTGCCGTGGCGGTGGGAATAGGGATACATTTTCTGTTCAAATTCCTCAACAAGAAGTTTCCGCATACAAGAAGATTGCCTATTCTCGGACTGGTAATCTGTTTTCTTTACGCTTACTGCGCCGAAAAATTCTTCGGGGTGGCGGATATTACCGGCGCGTACATTGCCGGAATTATGCTTTCGGGACTCAAGGAAAGCGATTATATCGACAGGAAGATAGAAATAAATTCCTATATGATATTCGCGCCCGTTTTCTTTGCAAGTATCGGAATTAACGCAAGTTTTGAAGGATTTAACGTAAATATGATCTGGTTCAGCTTGTGTTTCGTGGCGGTAGCCGTCGTCGCAAAAATGCTCGGCTGTTTCGGAATGGCAAAATTACTCCGTTACGACTGGAAAGAATCCTTAGTCATAGGGGTGGGAATGATAGCTCGGGGAGAAGTGTGCCTTATAGTTTTGCAGAAAGGTATTTCGGCGGGACTGGCAAGTTCCGATTATCTCGCGATGGGAGTGTTGCTGGTCATAGTGAGCAGTTTTCTTGCGCCCGTGCTACTCAAACTCATCTACAGAAAATCCGACCCCTTGCCGCCTATATCTGCCGACGTTTTGCCCGTTAGTGTCGAGGTCAGTGAAAAAACACAAGATATTGTGCAGTAAAAAAATAATTTTCAAACCGTTTTACGGGTATTCTTTACAACGGATAAAAACAGGGTGTATAATTATTTCGCTGTTATAAGGCACCGCCTGCTCTTTATTTGCGGCGGTGTCAACTTATGAAAAATCACAGGGGAAGCGATGATCGACGACATAAATTTCAAGAGTAAAGTTTTAATACTTTTTGTACTCGAAAAATTGGAAATGCCGATAAACGAGGGCGTATTGATACAGATGTGCTGTCTTGACAACGACTGGATATCTTATTTTTATTTTCCCACGTTAATCAACGAACTCGCTTCCGCAGACCTTATCAACCGTCATCTGGACGAAAATTCCCACAAAGAGTACGTCATAAGTCTGAACGAAAACGGAAAGGTATGCTTAAGTTACTTTTTCAAGGACATATATAAATCCGACAGGGACAACGTGACCGAGTATATCAGGGCGAATAAATTAAAATACCGCAAGATACAGGAATTCACCTGCGATTACAAAAAGAACAAGGACGGCACTTTCAAGGTGATGTGCGCGGTGAAAAACGCCGAAGCGACCGTTTTTGAACTGGTTTTCACCGTTCCCACACAGGAAAAAGCCGTTTCCGTCCGCAACAAATGGATAACTAAAGCCACTGATTTTTATCGGCTTTACACCGACTTGTTGATAGATTGACATTTGTCCGGAAAGTATGAAAATTTGCGCCTAAAAAGGCGCATTTTTTTGTGGAGCGGTATTGACAGAGAATTGTTGAAATATTTATAATTGTTGTATGGAGTTTTTTGCAAGGGAGGCATAGTATGGCAAAAGACGGAACAAAAAAATGGAGTAAAAAGAAGAAGGTTTTCGTCATAATAATTTCGGTGATTTTAATATTGATTTTAGTTGCCGGCATAGCGGCGGGGATAATTATCGCCAATATGAAAAAAGCCAGGGAATCGGCTAACGTGTTTGCGGAAAATCCGCACGGTTTCGCTAATTTAGGGGTCCGCCCGAACATAGACAGGATGATAGACATCAGTTCTTCCGACCTCAATAAAATGAGCGCGGACGAGTTAAAATCCACCGCGTTTATGCTTTACGACACGGCTATGACCAACTTTAAGGAAAACGACGTGGTTATTTACGATAACTGCCTTACGTCGTTTTCCGTCATGAGTCTGGAAAATAAAGTCAATATAGATTCGGTCACGTTTAAAACCGACGAGGAATATTTCCGCATAGACTACCGACTGAAAAACACCACGCCGCTTTTGGACGCCATGCCGACAATCGAAAAACAAATAAACGACAAACTGGAACTGGTCCTTACCGAAAGGCAATATGCGAGCGTGACGCAGGATAAACTTATATATCAGAAAGTGAAAAACGCCCTTCTGGACGACAAATCGATCCCGTACGCCGACTGGGAAAATTCAAAAGACTATCCCGTAACCGAGGAGCTGAGGGATAAGCCCGTGTTTTCGCCCGTACAGGAAGGGAAATATTCTCTGACGGCACACAAAGTCAGCGTGGAAACCATGGCAAAAGCCGAAATCAAATATCATTACGCCGAAGGATATTACGAAGTGAAAATCAGCCTCGATACGACTAACCCCGAAACCAGCGCCGCAGCCGTCGGCAATATCCGTGAAGGCAGCGGGGACGAGAACGCCAACTTCGACAAACTCGACATTACTTTCACGGTATGGGACAGCGGTTTTATGCGTTCCTATCAGATGGACGAAGGATGGAAAGCGTCGGCTTTGGGAATAGAATTTCTGAAATTCGAGAGTATGTTCCATTACAATATGTATTTCTCTTATT